>Ga0157369_10000134_pt1 | contig 105562 bp, 84 predicted proteins | sample C25metaG_FD_113461 | JGI IMG/M metagenome (GOLD analysis project Ga0157369, IMG submission 113461) | Corn rhizosphere microbial communities from Kellogg Biological Station, Michigan, USA - C2-5 metaG | ecosystem: Host-associated > Plants > Roots > Rhizosphere > Soil | place: USA: Michigan... | reverse complement strand
ATTCACCGTGGACTAAACAGGTCCTGCCTAGCAGAGTTACGAATGGCGAGGACTGCGGGATGCTGCAGCTTTCGCTCGGCACTAATGGCATAGAACTGCGTTCGTACATCATCGGTTGCGCCGATCGTCTTCAGTCCTGTTTGTTTCCGAAGCTGGCGTTCGACGACCGACGGCAGAGGAAACACACCAGCGCCCATTTCTCCGAACGCTCGTAATAGCGCGTAATCCTCGAACTCTCCCAAAACGATCGGTCGGATTCCATTAGATTCGAACCAGAAATCGAGGTTTCGTCGGAAGGCGGTGTTCTCCGTTGGCAGTAGCATGTGCGCGCCGTTAAGACATTGCGGGAAGTTGCGTCGGTAGCGCGCGGCTGTTCCCCGTCCGACAGCGAAACTGACTCCGCATTCTCCGAGAAGATGGCTGTAAGCGCGGATCTTCAGCGACGGGTCCATTGGAGAATCGGACAGCACGACATCGAGTTCGTGAGTGGCCAGGCGTGCAATCAACTGATCGGCAGTTGCCTCGCGACAAACGATTCGAACCGACTCCCGCAGGTGCAGGGCAGGCTCGAGCAGTGTCTGAACGACAGCCTTTGGCATCACATCGACGACGCCGACATCCAATCGCAAGGGACGTCCGACGGGGCGGTTCTTCACTACGTCCATCAGTTCGCGGCCGAGCCCGAAAATATCCTCCGCATAGCTGAAAACTGTCCTCCCCATTTCGGTTAGAGCTAGCCGACGCCCCGATCGGGCGAGCAGTTTCTCGCCAAGTTGATCTTCGAGAAGCTTTAGCTGGCTGCTGATGGCAGGGGGCGACACGAGCAGCTGTTCGCTTGCTTTCTGGATGCTCCCTGCTCGAACAACACTCCAGAAATAGAGCAAGTGATGGTAATTTAACCATTCCATTTGGTCACATTCCGAATTCTACCAGTTAATAAAATATTAACAGACTGTTACAGCTTATCTAATTTTCTTAATCATCAGTTGCCGGTAGAGTGAACCAGGATTGGGAAAAAAGGAGGACGTAAATGCAGAATGCACATGAACGACGTTGATCTTGCTGAGGCTTCAATTCCTACGTCGAGCGGCGGCTACGATTTGGGCTTGGCCGCTTTGGTGCGCGTGTAGGCCAGGTTACCGTACGCCTAGGCTCAGACGCTCCGGCAGAGCGCCAGTGCCGCATTAGCGGGGAAGTCTTGCCCTTTGGTCGTGTGGCGGTGGAGGAAAGGGGGTTTGATCTGTTTGCCACTATCGACCGAGCGACGGGCAGGATCGGCCGATTGTTCGGACGCGAGTTGGAACGAGTCCGGGACGCAAGGGTCGGGCGCGAGCCGGTGCGGCTCGCGGCATAGAGTTCTACCAACCACACCCAAGGAGCAGTGAGAAGTAGACGTGAAAGTTTCACGCCTTTGAGGAACTCAGGAGAAGCCTTACAAGGAGGAAAAATCGTGAAAGCCAAGAACATCGTGATAACGGAAGCAGACTACGTGCGTCTCCGGCGGCTGGTCGAATCGTCCAGACTGTTCCGTCAACATGATGCAAAGCACCTCGACGACCTTGAGCAGGAACTGGAGCGTGCAGCCATCATGAAAGCTGGTGAGGTCCCGAGCGATGTAGTGACAATGAACTCGCGAGTGAGGGTGAAAGACCTGAACAGTGGGCGGGTAACGACGTATCAGATCGTTTTTCCCAGGGAAGCTGATATCGCGAAGAACCGGATCTCGGTGCTCGCGCCAATCGGGACAGGCCTGCTTGGCTACAGCGCTGGTGCGACCATTGAATGGCAGGTCCCCTCGGGCAGTCGCCGCTTTCGCATCCTAGCGGTGGAATATCAACCGCAGGCCGCAGCCACAGCCGCCTAGAAACCAGAAGCTGTCCACGGTTGATTGGGACCCTCTGGACGAGGTGCAATCTATCCCCGGTCGAACAAATGGAAAGGAGGTCAGAAACCATGGACGCTTCGCACATTCTGGTTGGCGGATTGACCGCCATTTCCATTGCTCTACTAGTCTGGATAGAGATTCGCTCGCGGCGCAATGCTGCCGCGCCAGAGCAGAATTCTTCTCCGGTTGACTCAGACGAAGCGCAGCCACCACCGCAGAAACGAGACCGCACACTCCAAAGAGTCAATAATGGCCGAATGGGTGCTCATTGCGTTAATCGTGCTGGCTCTAACGATTCTTGTTCTCAATGGCCTCATCTTTCAGCACGCTCGCCGCCCGAAGTGCGGTCGCCTTCCGCTGGATGAACACTACTGCTGAGTCCGTAGAAATGGTCCTTTGCTCCTCGCTTTTCCGCAGCCCATTCTGGTAAAACCCGGAAAGGTGTGCTGGTCGGCTAGAATCCGTCCAGGCGGCGGAATCACGTAACGAGGGAACAGTTTGGCAGAGGCGATTATTGAAGCTCGGGGAGTCGAGAAGTGCTTTATTCAACCCGAGGGTGGCAAGATTGAGGTCATTGCGGCCACCGATCTTGCCATTTATCCAGAAACGGTTGTTGCACTGCTGGGGCCGTCGGGTTCGGGCAAATCCACCTTGCTTCGAATCCTTTCTGGCCTCGCGCGACCTTCCGCGGGCGAGGTCCTGTGGCACGGGAAACCGCTGGACGGTCGAATTCCCAAACGTCGCCATCGTATTCCAGAGCTTTGCGCTTTTTGCCTGGTTAACGGTCTTGGAGAATGTCGAAGCGGCACTGGAAGCGCTAGCAATGGCCACAACTGAACGGCACCAACGAGCTTTGCATGTGCTCGATAACGTAGGCCTGGAGGGGTTCGAGAGTGCGTACCCGAAAGAGCTGTCTGGCGGTATGAAGCAACGTGTGGGTTTCGCACGCCCTCTGGTTGTTGAGCCGGAAGTACTGTTCATGGACGAACCTTTTTCGGCGCTCATCCCCAATTTTGATATGCGTGAAGACACGTTCCGAAAAACGCCTGTGGATCAACATGCCAACGATCGTCTTCGATAACAAGCGCACCGGCCGGCGTCTTTTGATTCACCTTGCCCACGACATCACCGAACGGAAGAAGGGTGAGAAGCTGACGCACAAGGTGCTTGAGTTGTCTAAACAGCTCAGTTCCTTCGGTGATGGTTCAGTGCATGCAGAGCCTGTTGCGCCATTGTCAGAACAGGAGAAAAGCTTTCTGCGCATGTTCGCCGAGGGCAACGAAAGCGAAGAAGTCGAACACACTCTCGGCATCAGCCCCCAAACCTTGCGGAATCATCTCCATCACATCAATCAGAAGCTGCGAACTCACAACCGCCTTGAAGCTGTCATGAACGCGATCCAGCGGAAGCTGATCTAGAGTCGCCTCTCAAGCGTTGCTGACACATCGGACAACCGGAGTCGCGGCGTTTAGTTGCAGAACGGCGAGCTCATCGAAGCTCGACTGTGTGGTTTTTGGCGACTGGCGCCTATAGCGTGCCTCTGCTTGATACTGTCGGCGTCCGTTTTCCCTTACAAGCAGCAAAGGTTATTACCGGGATTGTGAATCAAACGCAGGCGGTCCGCTTCTGAGCCGCTCCTATGTGCTGGCGGAAGACATGGTGTTTTATACGCCGATGGGTGGATTTGTGCTCTTGGCGTTGAGTGCCGGATCTGAGTTGAAGTAGCAGAATTATCGAAATCGGCATCTGCTGGCAGGCATGTATCCAAATAATCGGTCTGCCACAAGGCAGAAAATTCCAGAAAACCTGGTTTCATTGATCGGGCCCAGGCAAAGCCAGCTATTCAGGAAGGTCCTCTGGAGGCAAGGTTCGTGGACGGGCAAATACTGAGGCAATTGCGACATCACAACAAATGCAGATACATCGTTAAGAGCCCCTGCCTTCTACTCGGCTTTTTCAAAGCGGGACAAGTGAAGCTGACTGAAGTTCTCAATGAATCGATCACCATCACGAACTCAGTAAATGAGGTGGATGTCATCAAATCGGTTGAGCAACTGACGACGCCCCTGCCCGATGACCCTGCTTTCGATGTTTTGCTGGGTCAGTCTCGTACCTCAGACCCGAAATGGTTGCTGGTCGAAGAAGGCTTCACACTTGATCGCGAGCACGAAATCGAGTCGCTGTTTTCTATTGCTAATGGCTACGTTGGCACCCGAGGTTCATTGGCGGAAGGTTGCGCGCTCTCCGCACCGGCAACTTTCGTCGCCGGAGTCTTTGAACAGCTCGATAGGCCTGGCTCTGTCCCTGAGTTGATGACGTTGCCTGACTGGACCAGCCTTAGAATTTGGATTGATGACCAGCCACTCAGCATGCAACATGGGGAACTGATGGAGCACCGGAGGATACTTGATTTGCACCGAGGAATATTCTGGCGTGAGTGGCGCCAGCGTGATCCTGAGGGGCGAATTACCCGGATTGTGGCATTTCGGCTGGCTTCGCTGGTCGACCGTCCTCTGGCGGTCAGTTCCGTAAGGCTAACAGCAGAGAACCATAGCTCGCTGGTTACATTCGAGAGCGACATTGAGCTTGCCTCTTGTGCTGTGCCACTGCTTTCACCTGACTGGAAGGCGGAGAGCAATTGCGCACGGCCGAATGTCGTTCCCCTGGCTATGCGCCCGAGTGGTCGCGACACGGTTGTGGCCATGAGCCTAAGCAGTCAGGTCCTGAATTCCGCGAGCGTTAACGGCAGACGCGCGCTGGACGTCAATGAACGGCACCTCAACGAGCGTTGCGAGGTCCGCGTAGCAGTTGGCATGGATTGTCAGCTCGATCGGCTGATTTCGATTTATACGTCTCGCAGTAGCATTCGTCCTTTTGAGCGCGTAATGAGACACCTCAAAGGTGTGATCCGTCGGGGCGTGCCCGAAGCTGTTACAGCGCACGTCGCAGAATGGGAGTCCCGCTCGCGTGACACAGACATCGAAGTAGAAGGCGACGACGCGATCCAGAAAGCACTGCGCTTTGCTGGCTATCACCTCATCGCTGCAGCCAATCCAGATGACGGCCGTGTGTCCATCGGCGCCCGTGCACTCACGGGAGCCGCATACAAAGGCCATGTGTTTTGGGACACGGAAATTTACATGTTGCCCTTCTATATTTTCACTCATCCACCATCGGCCCGCACGCTTCTCGAATATCGATATCACACGTTGAATGCTGCACGGGACAAAGCGCGTGCGTTCGGATTTCGCGGTGCCATGTTTCCATGGGAGTCCGCCGATACTGGCGAAGAAGTTACTCCACGTACCGTCATCGCCCCCAACGGTGAAGTACTGAATATCCTGAACGGTCAACTGGAGGTTCACATAACCGCCGACATCGCGTTCGCGGTTTGGCAGTACTGGCAAGCCGTGGGCGACGATGAGTTTTTGCTCGATTACGGCGCTGAGATCATGCAGGAAAGCGCTCGCTTCTGGGCCAGTCGGGGCACAATGGAGGCGGGCACGTATCACATTCGTCATGTAATTGGTCCAGACGAATATCACCCGGATGTGGACGATAACGCTTACACCAATCTAATGGCAGCATGGAATTTGCGGACCGCAGCGCGGACTGCTTGTCTGCTGCAACAACGTTGGCCAGAACGTTGGCGGGAACTCGCTGCGCGTCTGCAGATCACCGACAACGAGCTTAAAAGCTGGGAGCAGTTGGCTGATCGCATGTTCACCGGCTTTTGTCCTGAGACGCTTCTGTTTGAGCAGTTCAGTGGGTACTTCAACAAAGAAGAGTTCGATCTGAAGAGCGTCGAGCCACGGTCAGCAGCGATGGACCTGATCCTCGGCCACGAGCGCGTTCAGCAGACCAATATCGTGAAACAGGCTGACGTGGCCCTAGCCATGTACCTGTTATGGGATGAATTCGGCTCGGATGTGCACGCTGCAAACTATCGCTACTACGAACCGCGAACAGGCCATGGCAGTTCCCTCAGCCCGTCCATATATGCGCTAATAGCGGCGCGACTTGGTGACCATCGACTCGCGCAGCGGTACCTGAATCAGGCAGCCGAGATCGATCTGGGCAACAACATGGGCAACGCCGCCGGTGGTGTACATGCGGCTGCACTCGGCGGGTTGTGGCAGGCTGTAGTGTTCGGGGTTGCTGGGGTGAAAACGCGAAGCAATGGACTAAGCTTTGCTCCCAACCTGCTACCGCGATGGCACCGGTTGACATTTCCGTTCAAGTGGCACGGATGCACGCTGCGCGTGTCGATTGACCTAAGCACTATCCATGTCTCAGTACGAGGAACTAATCTGCTCAAACTGGGCTTGGCCGGAGGGCCCGAAATAGATGCAGAACCCGAGAAGCAATACGTCGCAGAACGCACGGAACTGGGCTGGAAACCGTGGCGTGTTTCTGATTTCTCAGACTGTGGATGAGAGTGCATATGACAGCAGCTTTACCCGAATGGAATGACGCACTTAAGCCCGTGCAGCCCAGCGCGAAGCCAGTCGAGAACGTTGTGTTGCCACTGGACGGGAACGTACTATCGAGACCTGCGATTTCGGTCGCCCGCGGGCTTTCCGAACTCTATGACGCCACTCTGCATGTGACCTATGTCGGTGAGCGAACGCTTGACCTCAAGGATGCCCCTGGCTTTCTGGGATTGCAGGGTGAAGAAATGCGAAGCGCTGTGTTCGAGCAAATCCAGGGCGATCCCGTCCAAGCAGTTATTCACTTGACGAGAAAGCTTCCGCAAGCCCTGATCGTCACCTCAACCCATACGGGGCGCCAGACGAACATAGATTCTTTTGCTTCCTTTGCAGAATCCATTTATCAATCGAAACCCGAGCGCATTGTTATGGTGGCGCCTGAGCGCGGCGAAGAGCCGTGGAATCTGCATCGCATTCTGCTGGCGCATGACGGCACTCCTGCCTGCCAATCGGCAACCGGCCCCGCAGCTGACCTGGCCCAGCGTGCAGGCGCAGAAGTGGTTGCGTTGCATGTCGCTGCCCGTGGGAAGAAGCGCCCTAGCAAACCTGGCAGCTTTACTGCGCCGCAATACCTGGACCAAGTTCAACACGAGTGGCCAACTTGGACAGAGGAATTCGCGAATCGTATTCTTGCGACCGGGGCTCCAACCTCACGCGTTCGATTCCAGCTTGTGGTCACTGCGGGTCAACCAGGGTCCGAAGTAGCGCAAGTTGCTCGCGAACGTAAGAGCGATCTAGTCATCATGGCATGGCATGGCCATCGCGATCGCAAAACGTGTGCCACTCGAGTGGCGATTCGGAACTGTGGGTGCCCAGTATTGCTGGTGTACTCGCCTGGAGAATGAGACCAGGCTCTTCTTCTCAGGGAGTTTCACAATGGGCGGTGCTCCGCAAGCAATGATTTTCGACTTGGATGGCGTGATTACGTTTACAGCGAGAGTTCACGCGGCTGCATGGAAAGAGCTATTCGATCAATATTTGAAAGCGAGGTCCTTGCGCTTGAGCGAACCATTCCAGGAGTTCGATGCCGTAGGAGATTATCGGTCGTACGTCGATGGCAAGCCGCGCTACGACGGCGTGGCAAGTTTCCTCGCTTCGCGGGGGATCCGTATTCCATACGGAAATCCTTCGGATGATCCGACCCAAGAGACGATCTGCGGTCTCGGCAACCGCAAAGACGATCTATTCAGGGAGAAAGTTCGGAAAGTCGGCGTAGAGGTCGATCAGGACGCAGTGAGATTGGTTCGCGAACTGCGGGATCAGGGCGTGCGTGTCGGCCTCGCTTCTTCCAGCAGAAATGCCATCCCCGTTCTGGACCAAGCTGGCATCCGTAGCTTATTTGATTCGGTCGTGGATGGAATTGTAAGTGACCGTCTTCAGCTGCGTGGAAAACCGGAACCTGACATTTTTTTGCAATGCCTAGCTCAGCTGGTATCCGATCCCGACCCGCACCAAGCCGGGATCGCGGAGGATGCGATTGCGGGAGTCAAGGCTGGCAGACGCGGTGGGTTCGCGCTGGTGCTAGGAGTGGATCGGAACAGAACCGGTGCACTCGCACAGAATGGGGCCAATTGGGTCATCAATGATTTCACACACATTACGGCCGGCAAAGTGATCGGGGTTTTCGCAGCTCTCGCTAGAGTCGCCTAAATACAATGCATTCTTTAAGGATCCATAAGGAAGTCCCACGATTTTAAACAGACTTAGACCTGTGCATGATCGACCTGCCCCGTAACGAGACGAGAACGCAATCGCACGCGCCTACCGGGCTGGGATACGGTCAATGGTGAACTTCGGCAAAGGATGCGATTGCGGCGAACTGCACGATCATCGAGGTGCACGATGGAGTTGAAGAGCTGCGTTAGATCCTTCTCCTTTTCGTAACAGGTATTTGGATCCTAAAGCCCGAAGAGTTCATCGGCGGCGGGAGCAATGGCTTAGCCCTGGACGCGCAGCTCGCGACTATTGGTGCAAGTTGATCGACCGGCTAACTTATCCGATGAGAACGTCATCCGAGATTCAATTCACGAATTCTCAAGAAACGAGCGATAGCTTCAACGCATTGATTACGACACATGTTTCGCATCGGTCGAAGCAGCCTGACCAGTGGACTGGCGTCACCGGTCGGGTTCTTTTATTGCGGACGCTGGCGAATGCCCGCGACAGCAGGAGTCGGGACCATGATGACATGGACAAATGCTCTTTGTTATTGACGAGTGCTGAAGGACGTAGGTTGCGTCTGGTTTTTTCGCAGTAGATTAGAACGTCATCTCATCTCAGTTGTGATAACCGACCGTGTGGAACTGACCGAGCGCTAACCAGGATGCGGGTCTGAACTCCGCTGAGACGCCAGCTTTACCAGGCTCGCATTGACCAGCCAACAAAGGAGTGGAGTTATGAAAAAAACCAATGAGCAACTTCAACAGGACGTTCTGGAAGAACTAAAGTACGAGCCGAGCGTCGATGCATCAAAGATTGGGGTTACCGCCAACGATGGCGCCGTTAACCTTACGGGCAATGTAAAGAGTTATGCGGACAAGTACGTGGCTGCCCGCTCGGCCGAACGGGTCATAGGCGTTCGAGCCGTAGCGGATGAGATAAAAGTCGAGCTGCCTTCCACAGATGTTCGGAATGATGAAGACATTGCTAGGGCCGCACTCGAAGTCTTGAGGTGGGATATCCGCGTCCCTCGTGATCTTATTGAGGTTAAGGTTGAGAAGGGCTGGATCACCCTCATCGGTAAGGTGGACTTCAAGTACCAACAAACGGCCGCCGAGAACGCCGTACGCAACTTGAGGGGTGTGACGGGCGTGAACAACCTCATCAAACCCCAAAAGCCTTCGGTCGAGTCCTCCGAAGTGAGGACGGCGATCGAAAACGCCCTGAGGCGAGCCGCAGAACTGGATGCTGAGCGCATTAAGGTCGAAGTCAGCGGAGACAAGGTCGTTCTGCGAGGAAGCGTTCGCTCCTGGGCGGAGCGCAGTGAGGCTGAAAGAGCGGCTTGGTGCGCACCGGGAGTGGGGGAGGTCGAGGACAATCTGATCATCGTCGGATAGTGGCACCGTCTTGGACGAGGATAGTTCCGAATTCGAGAGCTGAACCCGGGTCGTGGGCAGGAGTAAAATACCGCTTTGGAACGTGGGGGTGTGAGTGGCACCTAGAGTCGCTTAGCGACTTCGACGTTTCGCCATAAGTGGCGAAAGCATAGTTGGCGTGCTTGATGCGATGCCGCTGGACCTCTTCTCAGAGTGCCCTGTAACGGTGTGCTGAGGATTGCGACGGCATACCGGCAGTGAGTTCGTGGGTCGAGTCAATAACCGTTTACAGGTATAAAACCAGCGCATGTGCCTAGCTGGTTCTTCTCTCAACTGCCGTGTGCCTGCAGGAGGATAGCCATGGTCGAGTTCGATATGGACCCTTGTCTCTTCGTTGTGTTCGGAGCCACCGGCGACTTAATGCGTCGCAAGCTGCTTCCGGCCTTGTATCAAATCACCCGACAACAGAAGTTGGGGGATCGGGTGAAAATCCTTGGCGTCTCCCGGTCGAACATGGATGATCGAGGCTTTCGTTCCATGGCACGTACAGCTTTGGCAACTTCAAAACTTGATACCGATGAATCTCTCGGCCGCTGGTGCGAGCAGCACGTGCACTACTATCCCTTGCGCACGTGGGAGACCGAGCAATTCCAGGCATTGGGAGAGATAATTCGCGACCTGGAGAGGCGCCACGAGTTACCTGGCAATCGTGTGTTTTACTTGGCGTTACCTCCCGAAGTGTTTCCCTCAGCCATCCAAGGGCTGGGCGGCGCCGCAGGTAATCGCAGCCGTGGCTGGACCCGCCTCGTGGTAGAAAAACCATTTGGGCGAGACTTAATGTCCGCGCGGCAACTCAATGCAATTGCCCGCCAGTACTTCGACGAAGCCCAGACCTACAGGATCGACCACTACCTGGGGAAAGAGACGGTACAGAATATTCTGGTTTTCCGGTTTGCCAATCCGATATTTGAGACCATGTGGAATCGGGATCGCGTGGAATCAGTCCAGATCACCGTCGCTGAGGATCTCGGGATAGAACAGCGAGCTGGCTATTATGAACAAACCGGCGCTCTTCGTGACATGGTGCAGAACCACCTGACCCAGATTGTGACGCTCATGGCGATGGAGGCACCGAGCTCCTTTCATCCGGAAGCTATCCGCGATGAAAAAGTGAAGGTTCTCCACTCCATCGCACCGATTTCGCCAAGCGCCGCGGTTTTCGGTCAGTATACGGAGGGAAATGTCAACGGCCACAAGGTTCCGGGGTACCTGCACGAACCTGGGGTTGCCACAGACTCGCAGGTGGAGACCTATGTTGGCTTGAAACTCGCCATTGCCAACTGGCGGTGGCAAGGGGTTCCCTTTTACTTGCGCACCGGTAAACGCCTACCGCGTCGCACGACGAAGGTCGTAGTAACCTTCCGCTGTGCACCGGTGTCGATATTCAAACCCTTCGACCGCTGCGACCTGCACTGCAATGTGTTGATCATCACGATCCAGCCCGACGAGGGCTTCGATCTCCATTTTGAAGTCAAGATGCCCGGACAACCGATCCAGTTCCAAACCCAGAGTTTGCGGTTTCGTTATTCAGAGGTGTTCGCTCCACTTCCGGATGCCTATCAGACCCTATTGTTAGACGTGCTGCGGGGAGATCCGACCTTGTTTGTTCGTGGCGATTGGGTGGAAGCTTCCTGGCGTCTGTATGACGACTTGTTGCAGAAACAGCTGAAGCCATATCCCTATCCAGCTGGAACCTGGGGGCCGTCCCCTCAAAATCTCTTTTCTCATCAGACAGACTGGCTGCCTATTTGAACGTCATGCTGTCGGATGATCTCGTGGTGTTTGGATGCTGGGTGTTTGAAGCCTGGGCCGGACCAACATCAGCCAGCAAGGAGCGGCGACAAACCGTGAGCACCGCGCACGGCGCTTGGCGGACAAGTTGGTAGCCGTTCCTTCCTCCATATGTGCGGCTGCTGGTTTAGCACGGCGAACTCCAGCGACAATGAGATCCACCTGCCATTCGGCGTCTTGCGAATTCTTCGGCCGGGTCGCCAAACTCGACTTCGAATTCAGGCTTGTATTTGCAACCGTGCTTGCTTCGAAACCAACTGCTTTAAGCGATTCTAGACAAGCCTCCGTTGGTGATTCCGTTCGGCAATGGAATGAGCGACCGTTCCCGGGATCACATGCAGCAGGACCAGTTGCGCTCGGTGATAGCGGGTCGCGGGGTCGTCTTGCCTGGAGCTCGGAAGAACGTCCTCGTCGCAGCACAGCAGCGTGATCGCAGGCTTATTCGCAGGAAGCTTTATCGCTGGCTGCCACGCCGGAATAGGCACGGCGAGGAGGAGAGCGATAACCATAACCAGAACATCCGGATCATTGAAGTCTCTCGACGCGATCACCATCGCCCCCGCGACTTTTCGCTGTGCCGTTCGCCGTGCAGGATCGATGCCGTCGCGAACACAGTGCTGGGAGCGATGTAATGTCGGTCGCAATACATGGAACACAGTGACGCGTCTGAACGAATTGGTACTCGCATCACGCTGCGGCAGCTCTCGTCGGCGCAGGCCGGTCAACTGCGTGACTCTTGCTTGGAAGAGGTATAGTCGCATTCAGTGTCGTTCCGTCTTCGCTAGAGCGAATGTTCAAGTCGCCTCCTAACTCCGTCATTCTCTCGCGAATTCCGGTCAAACCAATCCCGACTCCAGTCCCTCGTTCTTGAAACTCGCGAACGATCGCGGGATCCATGCCGCGACCTCGATCGCAAATTCGAAGAACAACCCTGTCGCGCCCGCTCGCGAGGCGAATGGCCACAGTCCTGCTGCCAGAGTGCCTGTAAACATTCGTTAAGGCCTCCTGCAGGGTGCGGAAGAGCGCCAATTCCACCCCATGAGGCAAACGTATTCTCCCTTGCGGTAGAATGCATTTCACCTGTACGCCACTGCGTTTCGTAAACCCATCAATGTACGAGCGCATGGCGGATGTCAGGCCCGCTTCTTCCAATAATGGCGGATGTAACAAATGTGAGAGAGTACGTGTTTCGTTTAGACAAATATCCACCAGCCGTAAACACTTGGACAGGTAGTTGTGATGCGCCGCTCCCGAGTACGTCGAGTCAGATTTGGACCCTGCTAGTCTGAAGAGGTCAATTTTCAGTGCCGTCAGATATTGGCCTATGCTGTCGTGGAGTTCACGCGCTATTCGTCGATCCTCGTCATCTTGCGCTCTCAAGAGGTGTCCGGACATGTGCCGCAAGCTAACTGTTCGTTCCTGTAGCCGGCCCTTCAGTTCTGCTAGCCTATGCTGCCGGCGTTGTTCCGTTCTCTTTCGTTTACTGATGTCCAGAACGATAGCGCCTCGGTAAAGTGTTCTGCCTTTCAAGTCGTTGAGGCTAGTGAGATCGGTGAGGACGGTAAACCGCTCACCATTTTTCCGCACATGAACTGATTCGTAGGTGTAGCCGCTCCGCTGATCGGCAAGCCTTGCATAGAGAGCAAAGCTAGCCCGGGCCTCAGGAGCTAGCATCATGGAGAAAGCCTTTCCCAGGAGCTCCGTTTCACTGCACTTGTGCATCCTCGCGAACGCGGAATTGGTCATCACAAGTCTATTGTTGTTCGCGTTCATGACCGCTGCTCCCCAGCTGGCATGCTGACATATTCTCGCCCAAAGCTGGTTTGCGGAATTTTCGTAAACCGACATTGTTGTATTCTCAAACCAGTTAACTTGTATATCGGTCTAATACTTCAATGCCTGAAATTGCATCCACGATCGCAGCACCGCGTGGCTGTATTGCACCGTTCTGTGTTTCCAAGCAATAGAGAAACAATGTCCGAATCGGGCTTCCCCGGGAATTCGGGAAACTTAAACAGTTCTGGAACCGCTCGGGAGTCGTAAAATTCCAGTGACAAACGTCGCCGGAGCTGAAAGTTCATTCCCTCCTCTAGAGAAGGCCGGGGCCCCGTATAGCCGTTGCTGACAGCAAATGATTCGATTTCGTGCTCGCGAGTCAGCGGGAGCCGCTCCTCAACAAGCTGCCACTCTGAATAGTTTCTGCAAGGAGTCACTGCTGGTCGATCTGTACAGTATTGAAAAATAGATAGGCATCCTTCTGAGATCAATGCAGTCGGGTTCTTCGATGCGGGATGCGAGCATTTAGTCGGGAAAAGTTGACCCGAAGATTTTATTCTCGCGATCAGCTCTGTGCAAATCGGGAGACGGTTTAAAGTTCTAGCGATACTTTCAGGCACTCGATTGCCTCATCTATACGAATCTGCAACACAATCCTGACTCAGTGCGCCACTTGGTTGGAGGGATATGCATCGCGAGTGTGCCTGGTACTCACCGTCTTGGGAACACTGGCCGCCCACAGGCAAGCGTTTTTTGGAGGCAGCGGCTGGCCTTCGGAAAGCCAACAGCGTCAATCCGCCTCTACGGATCTCCAAATGGAAAAGAGGGTATGGAATATAGATCCCAAGCTAGCGTGCTCCAAAGACTCGAGCAACAAAAACGCGCACAGCCATCTCTGGCCAGAGTGCGACAGATACATCTCTTCGTGTGGCAACCGCCAGCGAGACGTCGGCTACTAATGAATACAATAACATCACGCTGGAAGGTTAAATTGGGAGGGCCTTTTCTCGCGTTTGACCCGGAAAGCGACAGGCCATCAGCATCGAACGATGTGTTATGCAAGAACTGTGGCCGAACGATCACGGCATTTCTCCGACAGATGGCCGTGCACAATTCGACAATCTTTTGTCAACAGTGTGGCGAAGTTTACGGTCGCGTTGAGGATTCAGCATCGTGAAAGCACAAATCAAGTTTGGTCGAATCGCCGGCATCGCGATCGGACTTCACTACAGCTGGTTCTTCATCGCACTCCTGATTGCGATTTCTCTTGCCCAGCATTTCCGCGCTGTCGCGCCACAATGGGGCACGGCGGCGGTGTGGACGGCGGCGATCGTCACTGGCGTGCTGTTCTTCGCAGCACTTCTGCTTCATGAGTTGGCACATTCGCTCGTGGCGAAAGCACGCGGACTGCGTGTCCGTGAGATTACCCTATTCGCTCTCGGCGGCGTATCCCAGTTCGAGTCGGAAGCCGCTGATGCCAAGTCTGAATTCTGGATTGCCATCGCTGGTCCTGCCACGAGTTTCGTCATTGGCCTGATTACGCTCGGGACCGTTCGCCTGACCGGTTGGTTACCTGGCACCCAACCCGCTACTCCCGTCATATCTGTGCTGCTTTGGCTCGGATATATCAACATCATGCTGGCTGCCTTCAATATGATTCCCGGGTACCCGTTAGACGGAGGTCGAGTGTTGCGAGCTGTAATCTGGTGGATCACTCGCAGTGCCGATCGTGCTACGCGCCTGGCGGTCCAGGTCGGCAAGGCGGTCGCCTCCCTTTTTATCCTGTGGGGTTTGTACGAATTCTTCCTGGGAGCAAATTTTGGAGCGCTATGGCTGGTCTTTATTGGTTGGTTCCTGCTGGATGCCGCCCGTGCCAGCTACGTTCAAGGAGAACTGATTGCCGGACTACAAGGCCGTCGTGTCGCTGACGTTATGGACCGCGACTACGCCACGGTGGACGGTCACCTAAGTTTGCAAGATTTCGTCAACGAGTACGTGTTGCGAACCGGACGCCGCTGCTTCGTCGTGGTCCAAAATGGTCGGGTTACTGGACTGATCACGCCGCATGAGATGAAGAAGGTCGACCGCGACAGGTGGGCTCAGACCAGCGTGCAAAGTGTTATGCGACCGCTCGCCGAGCTGAGCACTGTCGCCCCGGATAGTCCGGTAATCCAAGCGCTTGAGTTGATGAGGAGTGGAGATATCAACCAGCTGCCGGTTATCTCCGACGGTCACGTTCATGGGATCTTTTCCCGCAGTCATGTTCTACGTTTCTTGAAGACTCAGGCAGAACTGCAGCGTACATAAGTCGGCGAAGAGGTACGGTTGTGGCGAACGGATGAATCGTGGATGTTGTCTCGTATCATGAAGACAACAGCGGCCGACGGCGAGATTTTCGTTGACGACTGAGGACTCTGATAAGGCTGTTCACAATTGCAACGATGAGGGGGATTGCGCCTGAGAAGAAAGCGATGATCGGCAAATAGCCGCCCACCCGAGCCAGAGTGAATTCAAAAGCCCAAGCTGCCGATCAGCATCAAGGCCGTGCCAGACATCCTCACTGGCCACTCTCTTGATCATGTCACATCGATTCTCGTCGCCGCTTAGTAGAACGTTGTCACTTATAGATCCGCACATGCCGGAGCAATTGCGCGTTAATTGCCACAATAATTGTGCTTACCGACATCAGCACAGCACCGATTGCAGGCGAGAGCACGATGCCCCATCGAGCCAGGACGCCGGCAGCGAGTGGAATCGCCACGACGTTGTAGCCCGTTGCCCATGCAAGATTCTGAATCATCTTGCGGTAGCTGACCTTTGATAAATCGATTATTCGTGGTACATCGCGAGGATCGCTGCGAACGAGCACTATATCTCCCGCCTCGACCGCGACATCCGTACCAGCTCCGATCGCAATCCCCACGTCCGCACTGACCAGTGCCGGCGCATCATTCACGCCATCACCGACCATAGCGACGCGCTTGCCCGCGCGCTTCAACTCCTCGATTTTGGCTGACTTCTGTTCTGGCAGGACTTGCGAGAAGACCACGTCAATTCCAAGTTCTTTGGCGACGGAATCAGCTACCGCATGTGCGTCGCCCGTCATCATCACAACTTGAACACCGCGGTCGTGCAGGAGCCTTATGGCATCGTGCGATTCCGGTCGGACCACATCAGCGACCGCAAAGACTGCCAGTACCGCATCTTGCTCAGTCAGGTAAATTGCAGACTGTCCACGACTGCCTGCTTCGGCCTCTGCGCGACGGAAAGATTCAGGAACAGCTATTCCCAAGCTCTGCAGTAGTGCCGGACCACCCGCGTACAGTTCGCGACCATCCACGCGCGCCTTCACTCCCTTTCCGGGAATGGCTTCAAACGTTTGGGCCCGTGGAATCGCCAGCTTGCGTTCTTCAGCGCTTCTCACAATACCCTTTCCAATCGTGTGCTCCGAATCGTGCTCAACAGCTGCAGCAAGCCGTAGTGCCTCTTCGGAACCAAGATTGGCCGCCGGCACAATGTTCACCACGCCGAATTCGCCTCGTGTAAGCGTTCCAGTCTTGTCGAACACGACAGCGTTGACACTCCGTGCATCCTCAAGACCACGACGATCACGCACCAGGAGCCCACTATTGGCGGCAAGCGTCGTGGAAATTGCAATTACCAGCGGGATTGCAAGTCCGAGCGCATGAGGACAGGCAATGACAAGGACAGTGACCAATCGCTCGATCGCAAATGCGGGACTAGCACGAAGAGCAAGCCAGACAATCAGAGTCAGCGCCCCCGCTCCAAGTGCCACGAGTGTGAGGACAAACGCGGCGCGATCTGCCAAAGTCTGTGCTCGGGACCGCGATGACTGAGCTTGCGCGACCAATCTCATGATCCCGGCAAGCGCAGTGCGTTCGCCTGTTTCGGTGACTTCGATCCTTAACGAGCCTGAGCCATTGACCGCACCCGCTATCACTTTGTTTCCGACTCCCTTGTGGACGGGCCGCGACTCGCCGGTGATCATTGATTCATTAACGGTGCTCTCGCCCTGACTCACGACACCGTCGGCTGGAATGTTTGCACCGGGACGGACAAGAACGATGTCTGCCGCTCGCAAATTGGAAACGGGCACCTCCTCTGTCCGTTCCCCGACTACACGCAAAGCGGTGTCAGGCAGGAGTTTCGCCAATTCCTTCAGTGCGCCCTGCGCCTGCGCAATCGAGCGCATCTCGATCCAGTGGCCGAGAAGCATGATCGTAACGAGTGTGGACAACTCCTCCCATAGCGGCATGCCTGGATATCCGAGTGCCACCGCAGCGCTGAAGAGAAATGCAACAGAGATGGCCAGGGCTATGAGGGTCATCATCCCGGGCAGGCGGTCACGAAGTTCGCGTATTGCCCCTTGGACGAATACGAAACCACCGTACAGAAAAACGGCTGTTCCGAAGACGGGTGAAATCCACTTGACGCCAGGAAAGTGCGGAGCGGTATATCCGAACGCCCGCTGCAGCATGTGTCCCCATACGAGCGTGGGAATCGTTAGAAGAAAAGATAGCCAAAACTTGCGGCTGAACATGGCAATACTGTGACCGGCGTGTTTGTCATGCCCTTCGTGATACGTGTGTACTTCCGGTGCCGGTGCTCCCGTATTTTTCTGTTTCGGATCTTCGGCGGGACGCGGCTTGGCCGCGGGTTCGTGACTATCATCCCATTGAGCGTGACTGTGGTGCTGCATTTTATTGCCCTTTTCCAAAAAGACGAACTCGTAAGAACACCAAAACCCCAACTGGAGGGCTTCCGTACTGAGCTTTGAGTATGTGTACGGAGTTGAGTAGACCGTAGTTTTGCACCGGGAGCGACTGCGAAGCGCGGGGACATGAAATCCCGTTGAGTGTAGGTTTGCACGCGCCCGACAATGCTTTCCTGAACATTCGGCGAACAGGACGCGCGGAAGCTGTAAAATCGGCTAATAACAAAATCAGCTCCCCGTGATCTCGCGTATTTGGTTATCAGATCGGTACGTCGGGCGAAAATTCCCTTCTTGAGTTGACCGCCTGGTTGAACGGGTCGATCGATCATCCCCAGTTTTGGAATAATTTCTCCTGCGAGCTTTCTGTCGCAGAAAAACGGAGAACCGTGCGTTCTGAAACGACTACCCCGATTCCATTCTGTAACTGCGCTCAGTTTGACACCGGCAATATGGCCGCAAGTGTCCGGCCAGAGGGTCGAGGATCAGCGCCCTAGGCTCTGCCAGCACAGCTTCCTGATCGCCGAGGCTAAATAGAGTGTTGATGCACAACTCAGAGATGAGTCTCGTGGACCAATCAGGTAAGGTTTTCTTTGCTGACTCCATTTCTTCGACGCCTTAAACTTTCTCGCTACTGGAAGCGGCTTCCGCCGCTCTCCAAAAGCGCTTCTGCCTCTCGCCGTCTAAAGTTCCGGGTACCATCAAATGGACACCAGGAACTCGACATCAGGTCGAGCACGTTTCGCCCTCGCGTTACCACCACCCTTATATGACTCTCCCAATCAGGGTTGGTTGATAAAAGTTCATAAAGACGAATAAAACATTCTGACAGCAACTGCTCTCATTCCCCAGTTTCAGGGAGCTACTAACCCATCCGCAAGCGAGCAGAATGTCATTTCCGCCAGCCAACCGCTACGCTGGTTAATACTCCAAACTAAAAGTGTGCTGCTTCCATCTTGAACCTCTAATCGAACTCGCGCGGCAATAGCGGCAGAGAAGAAGCTCGCAAGACAGGTCAAGCTGAAGCCGGACGTGAGAGGCAGTGACAAAGACCACCACTCTCCCACGCTGCCCCAGGCTTGAACTATTCGATGTCTCGGCGGGCGCGAGTCGATAATAGTAGAGCGGTTCCGCAGGCTCCGGCTGGGCGATTCCGCCAGCATGCCTTTTATCGACTTGGCCGCTTTACAGCTCGGAGTTGAATGCTTCCGACCGGATCGCCAGGCGCCTGGTTCTACGCTGAGATGAGCGAATCACCTGCCAGACAATAGGAATCTGGGAGCGATAGGTTGCAGTGTGCCTGATCTGAAACCAAGTCCAGCTGCGGAATTGGAGGTCATGAGGCTGCAGGCTATCCCACGAGAATCACGATGACGTCCTCTCTCGATCTCTGACCCTCTAATCAAAGTTATGGGCCTCGGATAGGCGATGCACACATGTGCGTGGAGGAACTCGGAACGACCCACCTTAAAGCGTTAAGGAAAGCCAACTGCTCTTGCTCACGGGACATCTGTACGGCAGAGAGAACACGTGCAAAGTATTCAAGCAGACCTCGCCATTATTGGAGGAGGGCTCGGCGGTTGTGCCGCGGCCATAGCGGCGGCCAGGCTGGGATGCAGAGTTGTCATGACCGAAGAAAGCCGTTGGATCGGCGGGCAACTCACGAGCGAGGCGATTCCGCCCGACGAACACCCTTGGATCGAACACTATGGCTCAACGAATACCTACCGGGAGTTCCGATCGAGAGTTCGTGAATATTATCGACGGCATTTGCCCCTCAGCGATGCTGCGAAATCGCGACTCGTATTTGCTGCCCTTCGTGGAGTGCCCTTCACCGGCTTGCCTTACGCATCCAAGGTAGAAGGATTTCTCAATGATCTCGGAGTAGAGGAATCACCTCTCGGACTAGTAGGAATTGGGCAGCTGATCGCTCGAATTGACCACTCGTGGGATTCGCGAGCTCAGATCAGTCAGAACATCAGAACGTACTTGCCTGAGCTTCAGAAAAGCGCCCGGCAAACGAACCAACTGATATTGGAGCTACTGCACAAAGAAACGCGCCAGCATACACGAATCGCATAGGGAGTATGGAGAACAAACTTCATCGAGAGCTGCCGAAGGCTATGGTAATTATCATGAGCAGGAATTTGGCCGTTACACCCGCCTCGCGATCAGGATCTCACGCCGATCCTGCAGGTACAGTGACAACGAAAGGAGACGTGGGAAGTATGTCTGCGGCTCTGAGGCGAACTAGCGACGTAATAAGACGAGAGGACGGTCTTGACAAGACTCTGGCGGATACATTTCCCTGCAGCGATCCGCTATCCTCAATTCCCAATCCACACCCTCAGACGTCGTAACGATCTCACCCCAGTACCGGATGAGTAGCGCACCTGATCAACCTTGAATCGCGGTCGAGAATCGTCACTCGTATGGGGTGAGAGGTTCTCTGCTAGCGTATAAGCGGGAGCCTCTAAACAGGAATTGCCGACTTAATGGGCCTATAGTCTCTGCTTTCTCGCGCAGTAGGGCACCATTCACGCGGCTGCCACTTTCGGCTCAGCCGCGGTATTTGAAAGTCATTGCTGTGTACGTCGCAGAGAATTCGAGAATCTCTGAATCGATCAGTACACTTGTATGCAGCGGCACACCGGTTCATTCCTTTCGAGATTGACTCTCCTGTACCACAGGACCGGAGTGCACTCCATGCCCCTCGAACGCTTTTCGGCCCGGATCTCTTGATCCACGCCAAGCGGAATCTCAACTGCTCGGAACAGCTATGGATCCATCTTTCCTGGTTGGCGGATGGCCGTATTCTTGTTCTTGCCAGCAATGATAAAGGCGAGAACTCCTTTTCTATGTGAGTGGCCCGATTCCAAAGGGCTGAAAGCATTGTGCGAGCCGAGCAAGTAAATAATAGCGGGCCGCTTACCTTTCCGGGCAATCCTACCCGAGGGTCCTAAACATCGAATGCGCTGGCGTCACGGCAATCTACTTCCTTCCAAGCGCTTCTAGCAATAGATCCAAGGAGGAGCGTCGTCACTGGATCGAGTTTGCAGAAACAAAGTAACTTTCGACCGCTTGTTGAAGCCAAGCAGGGATGGTGATTCTGAGTTGGAAGCCGGGAGAGTGGTGGCTAAAACAGAAACATCTTGCTCAAAACTTTACAGACCGAAATGGCCGTTTGTGTGCTGATCGGGCGCACTACACATACCTCACGTACCTGTATGTCTGAGCAAATGCTTTCCTGAGGAGGTGAGACATGAAGCCGAAGAATGTCAGACGGGAAGTTTACCCGCAACCAGAACACCGGTTTCCCAATGCGAAAATCAGAATGACTTATCACGATTCTGAGCCCGACTTTCCTACGCTCGAGAAGGCCCCGGCCAACGCTCCTAACGTCGTCGTTGTATTACTCGACGATGTTGGCTACGGCTGGCCAAGTGCCTGCGGAGGGCTTGTCCAAATGCCAACGGCAGAAAGGCTTGCACGTCAGGGCCTGACTTATTGTCAGTTTCATACCACGGGACTTTGCGCGCCCACCCGGGCCGCGCTTCTCACCGGCCGCAATCATCACTCAGTGTCGACCGGAGTAGTTCAGGAGATGGCTACAGGTTTTCCCGGGTATTGCGGAATCCTCCCGAGGAGTTGCGCGACCGTAGCCCAAATCCTATCTCCGAATGGATACGCAACGGGGTGGTGGGGCAAGAACCATAACACACCAGAAAACCAGACGAGCCCGGCCGGACCATTCACCCATTGGCCCACTGCCTTAGGGTTCGACTACTTCTATGGCTTCATGGGGGGAGAGACGGACCAATTCTATCCGGCTCTGTTCCGGAACACAGTCCCTGTAGATGCGCCCGGCCGCCCAACTGAGGGTTATCACCTCACAACAGACCTCGCAAACGATTGCATCGCCTGGATGCGAACGCAAAAGGCGATTGCGCCTGATCGTCCATTTTTCGTGCACTTCGCGCCTGGAGCGGCACATGGCCCTCACCAACCCCCGCTCGGATGGCGGGGACGCAACGCCGGCCGTTTTCACATGGGGTGGGACGGCTATCGCGAAGTCGTCCTCGCGCGGCAGCTCGAGATGGGTGTGGTGGCTCCTGGAACTCGCCTGACTACCAGGCCGGCAGAGATTCCCCCGTCCGCAAGCTTCAGTAGCGACGAGCGGTTACTCTTTGAAAGGCAAGTAGAGAACTTCGCGGATTTCCTCGAGCACACTGACTACGAAGTAGGCCGCCTGCTCGAATCGCTCGAGAAAATGGGGCAACTGAGGAACACACTATTTATCTACATTCTCGGAGACAATGGATCGAGCGCCGAGGGATCCATTCGCGGCACCATCAGCGAACTTGCTACGATGCAAGGAATTGTGCCGCCCATCCAAGCAAGCCTCGATCGTATGTCCGAGATTGGCCTGCCGGGGACAAGCCCACACTTCGCTGTGGGTTGGGCTTGGGCCGGCGATACGCCCTTCCAGTGGGTTAAACAGATTGCATCCCACTTCGGCGCAACTCGCAACGCAACAATCGTTAGTTGGCCTGACCACATTGCCGACGTTGGCTCTACACGCTTTCAGTTCCACCATGTGATTGACGTGATGCCGACAATCCTAGACGTGATTGGAATAGCTGAGCCTACAATCGTGGGCGGCGTAGCGCAAAAGCCAATCGAGGGGGTCAGCATGGCTTACACCTTTAATCAGGCGCGCGCGAAGAGCATTCACACGACCCAATATTTCGAGATGCTCGGTAACCGAGCGATTTACCACGAAGGGTGGATCGCCAGCTGCCGACATGGACGTCTGCCCTGGGTGACCAGGGGGACCGCGGACTTCGCCGACGACAAATGGGAGCTCTACAACATCGAAGCAGACTTCAGCCAGGCGGAAGACCTCGCAGGTACCTATCCGGAGAAGTTGCGTGAGTTGCAGGACCTATTCCTGGTCGAAGCGGGTCGCCACCACGTGCTCCCCCTCGACGATCGCTTTGCTGAGCGAATGGACAGTACGTTGCGCCCGAGCTTCTTCGCCGGGCGGAAGGAGATCACGCTCTTCCCCGGTATGGGAAGATTGCCGGAAGGGAGCGCCCCTAAAACTGCCAATGTTGATCACACCATCGATGTCATCGCACAGATTCCCGAGGACGGTGCAGAAGGGGTCCTTGTCTGTCTCGGCGGAGACACCGCCGGATGGAGTTTTTTTGTCGAGCACGATCGGTTGCGGTATCACTACAACTGGTTCACTCTGGAACGATACGACATCATTGCCGATTATTCCCTCCCGCGCGGGAGGGTGGTCTTGCGCATGGAGTTCGAATGCGAAATGCCGAAGACCCCTGGTGGACCTGCGGTCGTTCGTTTGTTCCACAACGGTCGTCTGGTAGGCCAGGGCCGAATCGAGAAGCAGGTGCCCGGGCGATTCGGATTCGAGAGTCTGGATGTCGGGGAGGACACCATGTCCCCAGTCTATCCCGGTTATCGCGAGCGACTCCCTTTCCGATTTACAGGTCGGATCGAACGTATCGAGCTCCACCTGGGCGAAGCCGCGGAGTGGACACACGAGGAACTCGTCGAGCGCCACGCGTTGGACTACTGAGTTCTTCAGCGGATTATCGACTGTATGAGAGCTGCCCTCGCACAGACGGCGAATATCGCCATCATCGTCTTCGCCGTAAGCAGCATGCTCTCGGTAGGACTCGCCTATCCCATCGCTCTGATTTTCGGTCCGCTCAAAGAAACTCGCGCCGTCTTCCGTGCGCTGGTCGCGAACTTTGTCCTGGTACCCCTGCTAGCCGTGTTTATCGAGCGGCTGATTCCGATGGATCCGCCGTTGGCCCTCGGGCTCTTTTTGTTGGCGGGATCCGCTGGCGCGCCATTCTTGATAAAGTTGGCGAGCACCGCGAGAAGCGACCTCGCGCTTAGCGCGGCCTTGTTGATGCTTCTCGTCCCAGTGACTGTCGTATTCCTCCCGTTTTATGTGCCCTTGGCTATGGCTCATCCTTCTCTACGGAGCCTTTCCTACATCCCGTCTAGCATCCTGGCGGTCGGCCTGCCGCTGCTCTCGACGCTGATCTTGCCCATCTTGCTCGGTCTCGCGGTGAAAGCCGTCGTCCCAGGCTGGGCCGCACGGCTCGTCCCGATTGGCGGCAAGGTGGCCACCGGCACACTTGTGGTAGTGGTCATCTCAATATTCAGCGCTAACGTTCACGAGGTAATGAGGATCTTGAAAACTGGCGCGGTACTTGCTGGCATTCTGCTGATCTCGGGAGCGTTTCTGATGGGATATCTGCTCAGCCGGCCCGAGCGCGGTGCGGTGCTCGGGCTCGGGACAGCACAGCGAAACTTCGCGGCAGCAATGGTGATTGCCTCTTCCGACTTCAATAATCCGGATATCCTGGTTATGGTCACCGCTTCCGTTCTCGTCGGGTTGCTGCTGCTCTTCGCTATTGCCTGGCTTCTGAGCAAGCGAACGCCGCACGTCGGACCTCCGATCCCGGACGCCGCACCAGCATGATCTCAGTTGGCGAGAGCCTTCCTACGTGCTCCGGCTCTTGTAATAGGGCCTGAGCCCGGCACTGTAGCTCCCAACTACAGACGTCACATCTCTTCTTTTGTCGGAACTTTTCAGACGGGTCATTATGACGGCCGTTGTCAGCGATAAGATACACCAGCGGATGGTGAGTCGACCGGGCACTCGGCTTATTAAGAGGAGAAGATGAGAAAATGATGCCAATGGATCAGCTGGGTTCGTCGTGGTCTATGTCCTGCGCTTCTTCTGAACTGCGCTCTTTAGGATGGAGGAGCCACAGCACCAAGAGGGTCGTGCCCGAAAGTACAATAGCGAGTGCGAAGAGCTGGTATGCCGCCGCGATCCCTATCGCTACGGTCACCCAGAGACTGACGGCCGTTGCGAGCCCGCGTACCTTGAGGCGTCCTTTTATGATGGCACCCGCGCCGATGAACCCGATCCCGCTCACCAGCCCCTGAAAGACACTCCCCTGTGCTTCGATGTGATTGCGGAACACGAACTGACCGATCTCGATGTATGCACACGCGCCCAGCCCTAGGAGGGGATAGGTGCGGAGACCTGGCCTGGCGGGATTCCCGCGCTCCCACCCAATAGGGAGGCCCAGGCCGAACGCCACCGCTAGGCTCAACAGCATTCGTGGAAGCTCCTGCCAATCACTCATGGCGCGCCTTTTCTAGGTTTAACAACGCCGACGCCAGGCATGGGTTGCGAGTACCGGCTGCAGCGCGACTAGGTGCGCTGCCAGCTTGAAACCAACCTTGAGATCCTACCCCGCACTGAAAATCAGCGGTGTATGTGCCTTGTTCTGAGGTCTTCTTCGCGCAGTACGCAGCCAACCGGCGATGCCACCGCGAGATGATAGCAACTTGGCCGCTGCGCCAGCGACAACTTCCATGGGCACCGAATGCTCACCAGCCAGCTCCGGAAGCAGCGTGCGCAGAGAGCGCCTCTCCCTTCGAGAACCACAAACAGGGCAAGCGGATACTGCAGACCTGTCCACCCAAGCACATTTCGTGCACCGCTCAACAAAGCCCTTCAATCCGCGAGCGATTACCAATTCACGAACCTGCCCTCGCTGAAGTTGATCCAACGTTTCATCCAGTCCAATCACAGCCTCTCCTGAGCCTTGGCTCGCAACAATTTCATTCACTACTTTTTTTTCATACTCCCGTTCCCAATGTTTGAGCATGGGTCGCACCCTTTTGCTAATTGCGGTAGACGAGATTTGAGGCAGTGCCTTTGGGAGGGCGACAAGATTCCTGCGGAATTCCTCAGGAACACTGCTTGAGACGGCTTCGACCTCATTGCCGCTCCCAATCAGAATGACGGGACTGAGATCAGCGTCTTTCGCCCACTCAGTTATGCGCCGCGATGCTTCTGCCAAGAAGTGCTTCCGTTGTTGCGCCACACGCGCCGCGACACGATCACGTTCGATGCCACTCTGCTTGGAAACACGAGATGTTGATGGCCCCACAAGATACGGCTTTCTCCAGGAGGAAACATCAACCGAGAAGCGGTAGGGCGGATCCTCTGTGACTGCCCCGAGATAGAAACGAAGAAATCGAGCACCGTTGCCGTCCAGTACAACAGCTCCTCTAGGCCGGTGTTCGTCAATGAGCCATGCCATTTGCTGCAACGACGGCTTACCCCAATGCAATTCATCAGTAACTTCGACCTGCAAGGGAATCTCCTCCCACACCTCCGGGCCAGAAAAGAGCACCAGCGCGCGACTTCTAGGTCTGACCGCAGCCAGGTGGCGGGTAATTCGTCGAAGCTGAGCACGAAACGGTTTTTTCGCCTCGGAAGGCACCTCGCGGCCTAGCGCTTGTCCAGCAGACTTCAGCCACTTCAAATAGCCGCGTGGCGTGCTCTGGTTTCGTGGATTGGCAGGATTCACATCAAGGTACGCGGTCAACACTGGCGGGGGTAGATGTGGAAGACGCGCAGTCTTAGAAATGGGCATAAGTTTGTCTGGCATAAGTTTCTCTCTGGATGCTGACTCGCTTCTTTGATGCGAATGGATGCCGCGCTGACCTGTACTCGCCAACAAACGATTGCGCGAGATCAAAACCGCTCTATTCGATGTTCTCGATCAGCAACCCACAAATCAATGGTTTATCGCCATGCGACAGGGCTGGAGGCTCCCCAGAGCGCACCCGCTACAATCACGGCGAGTAGAAATCCTGATCCCTAACGGATAAGAAGCCCAAACATCCACGCGGTCGCTATCTACGCTGCACGGGCAAATGGAATCGTTGATGAGGCCCCCTGCACGAGATACTCATCAATGATCGTTGCAACCAGTGCGGCGGTAGGAACTGCAACAATCGCGCCCAGCAGCCCGGCAAGCTCACCGCCGATTGTAAGGGCAACAAGGACGGCGATACCGGGCAGATCCACGGCCGCTCTCATGATGCGAGGAGTCAGGTATGCATTCTCTACTTGTTGGTACACCCCGTAGAAAATGAGAACTCCGAGCACCTTTGTCCAGGAGTCCAGTGCTGCCACCGCGCCGGCGACCAGGACAGTCGCGATCGGACCGAGAATAGGGACAAAGTTTGCCAACCCGGCAAAAACTGCCAGGGCGTAGAAATAGCGGACCCCGAGGAGCCCGAAAACTACGGCGCTGGATGACCCCAGGATTAGCATCAGAATGAGCTGCCCGTACAGCCAGCGCTGCATTCTGTCGGCGCTTCGCTCCAGAGTGCCGGCAAGTCGGGCACGAGACTTCTCGGAAACCATCGACATCACCCAGCGAAATGCTCGCTGTCCGTCAAGGACGAAGTATGCGCTGAGCAGCAGTAACGTCAGTAGAGCCATAAGGCCACTCATGACGCCCTTGAGAAGCCCGAATGCGGGCTGGATGCCTGTTTCGATCCATTGCCGAATGTGCTGTTTGTTCAATCGGCCTGCGATTGATTCACCGAAGGGGAATTGGCGAACCTTTTGCTGAAGGTCCTGAACATTCTGCGGAAGATCCCGTGTCATCTGCTGCGTGTCGTTAGCAATTGGCGGCACGGCGAATGCGAGGAAGACGGTGATTGCGGCGAGGATCATGGCAAAGAGCATCAGAATCGCAGCACCCCGTCGTGGCGACCAGCCCCGTACATGCCAACGTTGGATCCATTCAACCCAAGGTGAGAAGATGATGGCGAAGATAATGCTGTCAAAAATCAGCAGCGCAGAGGTTCGCACGACATACGCGATGTACAGGAGTAGCGCCAGCAATAAGCCGATGGCAATGAGTTTTGCGCCGAAGCCAAGTTTCATTGACGATTAGATGCCAAAAGGCCTTTCATGCCGTCCACTTGCAGACCGTAGAGAGTTCCATCGGAGCATTGCCGACGCGCCCCGCATCGTGAGTGGATTGGATGATCTCGCTTATCCTGTCTTAAAGCAGAGAAGGCGGAGGTGGCAATTTGGCTTCAGCTAAACCGGTGCTGTTCAAAGGTGGAATGAGCCATTTACCGCGGCCGGAGTTTGCTCCTGTAGCCGGCCACTGAATGTCAGTTAGAAAGCATCCTGGGTCGCATCTAATCGAAATCGAACAGTGATCCGCAGATTAGCCCGATGTCCTCAGCTTCAATACTCGACAGCAGACGCGGTCTCAGCCAAGCGGAGGCCCTTGCGCGTCTCCAATCTGATGGTCCGAACGAACTCCCCACCGCCAAACCGCATAGCCTTTTCGCTACCGTGGTTGAGGTTCTGCGCGAACCGATGATTCTGCTCCTCGTAGCAGCGGGCCTGATCTACCTCTTTGTTGGCGAGCTCCGCGACTCTCTTGTGCTGCTGGTCTCGATTTTTGTGGTGATCGGAATCAGTTTGTACCAGGAACGCAAGACGGAACGGGCGCTAGAGGCACTGCGCGACCTGTCTAGCCCCCGCGCCCTGGTCATTCGCGATGGTCAGCAGAGGCGCATTGCCGGGCGCGAGGTGGTCCGAGGAGATTTGGTCGTGCTCTCGGAGGGAGATCGTGTTTCCGCGGATGGTGTCGTGATTTCCGGCGGAAATCTATCCATTGATGAATCCCTGCTCACGGGGGAGTCTGTGCCAGTCCGCAAGATGCCTGGGAATGAAAACACGGAATTGCGACGCCCGGGTGGTGACGATCTTCCCTTTGTGTTTTCCGGCACGATGGTTGTGCAAGGCCAAGGCCTTGCGGAGATCAAGGCAACCGGCTCACGAACGCAGTTAGGTAAGATCGGCAAAGCACTTCAGGCCGTCTCGGCGGAGCCGACTCGTCTGCAATCCGAAGTAAGTCGGCTGGCCGGGAAGTTGGCCGTCCTCGGCCTTTCGCTGTGTTTTGTAATCGTGGTGGCGTATCGGCTTACGCGTGGTACGTGGCTTGATGGGCTCCTGGTAGGAATTACAGCGGCCATGTCGCTGCTGCCGGAAGAATTCCCGGTTGTGCTCACGATCTTTCTGGCACTCGGCGCGTGGCGTATTTCGCAGCGACGAGTGTTGACGCGTCGAAGCAATGCCATTGAAGCGCTCGGTTCGGCGACGGTGTTATGTGTCGACAAAACCGGCACGTTGACGCAGAACCGCATGGCTGTCCAGGAGTTGTTTGCAAATGGCCAAGTGCTTGATCTGTCTGCCGTTTCATCTGAGCCACTGCCGGAGCAGTTTCATGAGATCGTCGAATACAGCATACTCGCCAGTAAACGCAACCCGTTCGATCCGATGGAGATTGCGTTTCAGCAGTTTGGAGGACGCTTCCTGCGCGATACCGAGCATCTCCACCCCGAGTGGAGCCTGGTTCGCGAGTACCCGTTATCACCGAACTTGTTGGCGGTTTCGAGAGTCTGGAAGACTTCCAAACGTGCGGCATGCGTGCTCGCCGCAAAGGGAGCACCGGAAGCAATTACCCAAATATGCCACGCTTCTCAACAGCAATTGCGTAATATTCTCGACGCTGCTTCCGACATAGCAGGCAGGGGCTTTCGGGTGCTGGGGGTTGCAAAGGGAGAATTCGATGGCGACCAGTTGCCCGATGACCCGCGCCGGCTGACGTGGAATTTTATTGGGCTCGTCGGCTTGGCTGATCCGATCCGCCCCGAAGTTCCCGATGCAGTGCGAGAGTGCTACGGCGCCGGTATCCGAGTTGTGATGATCACCGGCGATTTCCCTATGACAGCCAAAAACATTGCGCGACAGATTGGCATGAAAACATCGGAGCACGTGCTGACGGGAACGGCAGTCGAGGCAATGGATGATCAGCAACTCCGTGAGCGCGTTCGCTCTACGAACATTTTCGCGCGGGTGGTGCCGGAGCAGAAGCTGCGGCTAGTAAACGCACTGAAGGCAAACGGCGAGGTCGTGGCTATGACCGGCGATGGCGTAAACGATGCGCCAGCACTGAAGGCTGCGCAGATTGGAATCGCCATGGGAGGACGAGGCACCGACGTGGCTCGCGAGGCTGCCGATCTGGTGCTGCTGGACGATTCATTTACCTCAATCGTCGAAACCATTCGCCTTGGCCGCCGAATCTTTGACAATCTCCGCAAGGCAATGTCGTTCATATTCGCGGTGCACGTCCCGATTGCCGGGCTCGCATTGTTCCCCGTCGTGCTGCAATGGCCGATCATTCTAATGCCCGTACACGTCGTTTTCCTTGAATTAATCATCGATCCGGCCTGTTCTATTTCGTTTGAGGCCGAACCGGGGGAACCTGGGCTGATGCAGCGGCCTCCCCGCACTTCCGGAGAACCACTTCTTTCGCGGCGCCACCTGACCGTCAGCCTCTTTCAAGGTCTCAGCGTGTTTGTGGCCGTCATTGGGGTATTCGCCATAGCTCTGTACCGTGGTGAGCCGGCCGCGAACGCGCGGGCATTGACGTTTTCCACTCTCGTCGTAGCAAATCTGATGCTAATTCTTGCCAACCGCTCGTGGACTCGAATCATCCTTTCCACACTGCGGGCCCCCAATCCAGCACTGTGGTGGGTGGTCGCTGGGGCGGTCGCGGTGCTCGGGCTCTCGATATACGTTCCGTACCTGCGCTCGTTGTTTCGATTCGCAGTGCTCCATCCCTTAGACATTGTGATCTGCTTAGCGGCCGGCATTACAAGTCTGATGTGGTTCGAGCTTTGGAAGCTGATCAGAAACCGCCGACCCGGCGGGTTGACCTGAATACGATCTGAATACGGATATCCAGAGAGCCACATATGACCCGAGCCGGACATCTAAACTTGGAATGAACGACACCAGTCTCACCGGGCGCATCCACCTTCAGAACGTGGTGCTCACGACGGACTTCTCTGAGGCATCAAGGGCTGCAGTCGCCTACGCTGCTGCCCTCGCCAAAATTTATCAGGGTAAAGTGTATGCGGTCCATGTAATGGTTTCCGCAGTGTACTGGTATGCCCAGCCGCACGCGATTTCCCAAATCGAAGAAGGCATCAAGCAAGCGGCGGAAGAGCAGATGAAGGAGCTGATGAATTCAGAGGACTTGCGCGATGTAGCGCACGAAGGGGAAGTTAGACGCGGTGAGATCTGGGAATCTCTGCAGGCGGTCATTGGAGAGCATAACGCTGACTTGATCGTCACGGGCACCCGCGGCAGGCGAGGACTACGCAAACTTGTAATGGGCTCCGTCGCGGAAGAGATACTTCGGTTGTCCTCAGTGCCGGTACTAACAGTACATCCTGACGCAGGGCAGGGCGGCGCTTGGGAGCTGCGCACGATCCTGTACCCGACTGACTTCTCTGCCGATTCCATCCGAGCCTTGGCATACGCCCTATCCATCGCGCAGGAGTTCCAATCATGTCTGGTTTTTCTCCACGTTGCGCCCTCCATGCACGGCGATCCTGAAGTTCGACCACGTTTGAACGCATTTTTCAGTGATCAATTACGCCAGATAGTACCGCCGGAGACCAAGTCTTGGTCTCAGCAGCAGTTGGTTGTGGAATTTGGAGACCCGAGCCAGGCAATCTTGAACTGCGCGGACGAATACAAAGCCGATCTCATCGTGATGGGAGTCAAAGGTGCCGGCTCTATGATGAGAGCGGCTACCCATTTTGGCAGCACCGCCTATCGGGTGATCTCTGCAGCGCGTGCCCCGGTCCTCAGCGTACGACCACTACAACAAGGCATTTCGCAATAAATTCGGCGGAGAAGCTGGAGGTAAATTGCTCCCGACGATGTTCTACGGTAGCCAGGAGAAAGGCTGGCCGGCGACATTCCGTATCGGCATTAAGTGCCCTGACTCACTGGCGCCCATGATGAACGCGGGGATGAAACCATTTACTTGGTCAAAGAAGCCGGCCAAGAACCGCTCGTAGCAAGGGGATGTAGCTGATTCCGGAATACCCGCTGGGCGGGGGCCGCGTTCTACGATCTGTCCTTTGGTGGATCACTGGGAGTGCTCGCTACGCAACACGTTGGGCCTCTCGAGTAGGGCAAGTCGTCGCTCTCTTGTTCATTGCATTGGGGCTGTATCAGTTTTTCGTGGGCTCAAATTTCGGCGGGCTACGGCTTGCCTTTATAGGCTGGTTTCTAATGGATGCAGCCCGCAGCAGCCACGTTCAATTTGGGCTCACTGCGGGTCTGCAAGGCCGCACAGTTGCAGACCTCACGGCACACGATTGTCCCAAGGTTCACGGCTACGTCACCCTCCATGATTTTGTGGACGATTATCTCTTGCCAAACACGTCCAGGTGTTACCTCGTTACAGTAGACAACGCCGTGGTAGGTCTTGTGCGAGCTGACGAAGTGCGAAGCATCCCTCACGAGGATTGGACGCACACAAGCGTGCAAAGCATTATGCGCCCATTAAATTCCCTAAGGGCCGTGCACCCAGAAATGGCAGTGACGAAAGCGATAGAACTGATGAATCGTGAGATGTTACAGAATTGCCGGTCGTCTCTGACGGAAATGTGGTGGGAGTCTTCTCCCGAGTCCAGCTGCTCCGGTTCTTACAAATAGTTTCTGGCACTGAGCCACGCTTAGTAGATCGCGCTGCATAGGTTTCTTGCAAAACGAATTTGGCCCGTTGAATCCTGCATTGATTTAGCGTAGCGCGTCATTCGCAAACGGAATAGCCCAACCACATCGCCACGATCACTGTTCGCATGAACGTCGGACTGTCAATCATGCAGCTGTCGGCAGCATAACTGCTCTTCCGCTCAACTGGCCAGCACGTAACTTGTCGTATGCCGCTTGGGCGTTGCCTAATGGAAATCGCTCGACGTGTGGTGAAATTCGGCCAGACCGTGCAAGCGCTATGACTTCCGCCAGCTCCGCTTTTGTTCCCCAGAACGGAATCACTAGTCTCGTTTCGAAAGGGATGCCGGTCTCACCCACGCCCGGTGCCACTCGCAATTTGCCGCCTGCCAGCCCAACCAGCACGAACCGTCCACCGATTGAAATGACCGAAGCTCCAGTCGACAGTGTTGAATCAGCGCCCACGAAGTCGATCACTACGTCCACCCCGCCCGGTTGGGGTCGGACTAATGAGCGGATGTTCCTTTCTGTGTGTTCATCGGCCTGGATTGCTTCGTGTGCACCCATCTGAGTAGCGAGCTTGAGCGCCTCCGGCTTCTCATCTACCGCGACGATCCGGACGGCCGTAGTGGCTGCAAGCATCTGAACGGCCATATGGCCTAACCCGCCGACGCCGATTACAACGCAAGTCGCGCCAGGAACCAGCACATCGCGGCAGAGTTGAATCGCATGGTACGGGGTGAGTCCTGCATCCGTCAGAGGCGCCGCTTGGACCACGTCCAGATCACCGATCATCACTAGCCGCGATGCGGGGACTGTGACATAGTCGGCCATGCCCCCGTCGCGAGTGAGCCCGATGCCGCCCCCGGGCGGTATGATACGGCACTCGTTCTCGCGCCCTTGCAGGCACGCCGGGCAGCGCCCGCACCCGATGATGCCGTAAATTGCGACCGCTTCACCTTTTTCCCACCCGGTCACACCCGGTCCGAGAGCTTCGATCCATCCAGCGTTCTCATGTCCTAGCGTTAGAGGCGTTGGATATGACCCCGGCGGGCCATCAATCATGTGGAGATCTGAATGGCAAGCGCCCGCAGCGCCTACTCTGACCAAGACCTCCCCTGGTCGGGGCTCCGGTTCAGGTACGTTGGCTATTTCGGTGCGGTGCGGGCCAGTAACTCGGAATGCGCGCATGATGTCGCTCCTCTATGGGCAACTGAATGGCATTAGCAATCAGATGAGGTGGAGCAGCAAGAGGTTTTGCTGAAGAAAAAAGACAAAAAAATAGAACACACGGCTGGTACTCGACCGAACACATCCAAGTGCACCTCAGAGTACTCGGACGCTTGACAGAGTTTATGCGCCGCAGCTCGCGAGTCAGCGCCGAAGGATGTTGGCTGTTGATGGGGGGCATTGGGTTTATTGAGGGAGCGTGGGTTGAACAACTGGACTTAACCTTTCCTTAATGATGGCGTCATTGATGGCGCCTGCTCCGCCCTTGCTGGATTGCCGCTTACGCAGCCTTTTGCACTTGGCTGTTCATTACGCCTATTTGCTTCAGCATGCCCATGAGATCGTAAAAGAGATTTTCTTCCATGATCTGACCTTCCTCGTTCCAGCGGGCTACTGTACAGAAATCCACTCGAAAGCTCTTGTTCGTGGGCTGAATAACCGTTCCGCCCGGCATCGTCATCGGACCTTTCATCGTTCCCGTGAACTCCGCTACTGTGCACGTCCATTCACCTTGCGCCAGCATGATCTTATATGGATGGTTGGCCACGTGCTGGTCTGGAAACATTTTGAAGAATGCAGTCGCCTCCTGCTCGTGGGCATCTACGCCATGGGTGGGCGGCTGATTCGGCCAGCGTACAATGCAATCTTTCGTGTGATATTTTCGAAATGTTTGCAAGTCTTGTCCGTTCCACGAATCATCCAGCTTCTTCATATTTTTTAGATTTGTCGCAGCATCCATAGTGAACTCCTTGGTTTTGATGGAACGTTCGTCTTTTCTTAAGCCGACATCTTCGTGGCTGTTTTAGGAACTCTGCTGGCACGTTTATCTTCCAGGATTTCTCCGCTTATGCATATATCGGGCTGCTCGCGATCCTTGACACACTTACGTTCTTGTCATGTGGGTCTCGCCAGGCATCCGGTGTCTGACGGCGGCACTATTTAGGCCCGAGGAGAAACAATGCTGTGGTTTTCCTACGCGACTTTCAGGATTACCTTTCCTTGGGTCTTACCAGTCTCGCTGAGTTCCTGCGCTTCTCTGGCCTGGCTGAGACTCATCGTCTTATGTACCCGTGGCTTAAGTGCGCCCTTCTCGACGAGTCGCGCGAGTTCCGCCAAATCTGCCGCGTTGCGCCTCATAGTGACCTGGACAGCGCGAATTCCAGCCCGCTTCGCAGCCGATTCATCTATCGCTTGAACCGTGGTCGCGAGAAGCCCACCCTTCCTGACGACCGCATACGAACGCGATAGAGTCTCGCCGCCAACCAAATCGACCACCGCGTCCATTCCAGCGACTTTATCTTCGAACCGCTCACGCTTGTAATCAATAACTTCATCTATCCCCAATGACCTAAGATATTCTATGTCCGCCCCAGTGGCAGTACCGATCACGCGGGCGCCCAAATTCCTGGCGATCTGAGAAGCATACGAACCCACGCCGCCCGCAGCACCGTGGATCAGAATACTCATTCCTGTTTTGGCGTCCACGACGTCACGAACGATTTGGAGCGCAGTCGATCCGGCCGTTGGCAGTGCTGCTGCTGTAGCGAAATCCACTGGGTTGGGAATGGCGGCAACCGTTGATGCCGGAGCAACGGCATATTCAGCATAAGTGCCGTGCGCGAACCCGAAGACCCTATCACCGCTCGCAAATTGGGTGCCGGACTTGCTAGCATCGACAACCTCACCCGCGAAGTCCTGCCCAATTGTCACAGGAAAGGTCGCGGGATTTATCTGCTTCATGTAGCCTTGCCGGATTTTCCAATCGATCGGGTTCACACCTGCCTCGCGGACCCGAATCAGGACTTGATCGTCTGCAGTCGACAAACGCGGAACGTCTTCCAGTTTGAGTGTGCTAGCGTCACCATATTCGTGGATGCGGATTGCTTTCATCGTGACCTCCAAAACAAGAGCGAAGTGAAGCGGAGTAACCGTTGTTTTTGTGCCAAGTCGCGCCGAACTCTCAGGTCTTATTTAGACTGCTGCGTAAATTTGGATTTTGTCGAACGCCGTTTCGTCATCTCGGTAATTTCTTGGACTCACAAATTGGCTCTACCTCTTTTCACTTTTGCAACACTCGAAATTCTCTACGCAGCTAACCGTTTCTCTAGTTTTTCAGAGAGCCATGCCTTCGCAGCGACCACGTCATCGTTACCGAGTTCGTGGCCGCCATCATGCCAGAACAGCGACACATCTGCCCCGCCATTTTTAAAAATCGCGGCGAGCTGTCGAGGGCAGTCAGGAGAGACAATTGGGTCTGTGCTGCCCCCGGAAATGAACACAGCAAGTCCGCTGAAATTACGCACAAATGTTTCCTCGAATGGGACCATCGGACGGAAAAGTATGGCAGCCCTTTCATAATGGGGATGGAGCAACATGAGACTTGAGGCAATGTTCGCCCCATTCGAATAGCCCACCAACACCAAGCGTTTCTTTCTGAACCCATATTCCTCAGAAGCCGCATCGATGAACTGCGCTAAGTCTGCGGTGCGCGACTTGAGGTCCTGTACGTCAAAGACACCCTCTGCGATTCTCCGGAAAAAACGTGGCATCCCGTTTTCCAGCACTTGGCCACGCAAACCGAGAAGCGTAGCGCCAGGCAAAAGCCGCTTACCTAGCGGTAAGAGATTGCGTTCATTGCCGCCTGTGCCGTGTAGCAGCAAGAGTGTCACTGCCTCAGAGTCTGGTGGGTCGGCAGGAACCAAAACGTGAATGAAGCCCAGATCCCTAGTCGGCGGCATGGGCTTGACCTCGTCCGATGTGTGGTAGCTCGATCGTTGGCAATAACCGCTTTAGTTCTGGGCGTACTGCTTCAAGCCAAGGAGGTAGCTGCAATGATGTTCCCAGACGCTCGACGGTCTCATCGGTTACAAATCCGGGAAGGTCAGTCGCAATCTCGAACAGTACCCCGCCCGGCTCTCGGAAGTAGATCGAATGAAAATACTGGCGATCGATGATCGGCGTTGCGGCATATCCACGGTCAATAAGAGTATGGCGCCATCGCACCTGCTCTGACTCGGTCAGGGTTCGCCAGGCTACGTGATGTACTGTTCCTACAGCGATCCTTCCGGGACGGCCCTCTGGCGCGCAAACCAGATCGACAATCGTGCTAGGCGCGGCGTTCCGCAGTGCGTAGCGGAATCGACTTCCCTGCTTTTCGATTTGCGTAAAGCCCAGCGTCTCCGTAAGCAGAACGGCGGTGCGCTCGTGGCTGTTTTCCGAAACCGTGACATGATGAAATCCACGGATCGCGTGCTCCCTCGGCACAGGTCCGTGCTCCCACACCCGGTCCTCGGCTACGTTGTCAGTAGTTACGAATTCGAGTTGCAGGCCGTCTGGATCTTTGAGGAGCAGGGTTTCCTCCCCAAAATTTGACCAAGCATTCTCGTACGCAAAGCCGAGCTTATCAAGACGCTCCCGCCAGTACGGCAGCGATCCCGTCGGCACAGCAAATGCCGTGGCCGTCATTTGTCCGGTACCATTGCGTCCCCGCGGTGCACCCGGCCAAGGAAAAAATGTCAGAATCGTGCCTGGATGCCCCCGACCATCCCCGTAGTAAAGGTGATACGTCGTCGGATCGTCGAAGTTCACCGTCAACTTTATAAGGCGTAAACCGATAACACCTGTATAAAAAGTGATGTTCTGTTGGGGATCGCCGGCGATTGCGGTTACGTGGTGCAGCCCTTCCAGCCCGTGCGCGAGCCATACATGTTCCGGCGTTTCCATATCCACCTTCACTGCAACGACATAAATCGTTCTCTTAATTCTCTTTACGACCGCAGCGATGTACGACCAGACTCACTGCTCGCCCGGTTCAACGGACTGCACCAACGGACCTTTGCATAGTGACTGACACCTCTTGTCCCGCTACTTTGCATCCACGGTGTAGTGGATGGTTTGCACGACGATCCAGCCGTCTTCAATAACGAACGAATCGGCGCCGTCCCGAACACGCGTACGCTCAGCTTCGGCGGTCCACTCCAGGAAGGCCACCCCTCGTTCTATGAGGCGATTCGTGTACACGTATGGTGCTTCCGGCAACTCCTGTTCGAGCACGGTTGCAAGGTGCTTTGCGCCTTCACGCCCTCGGAAAATGCCTCGACGTTCGAGAATGACGATGTCTGGGGAAACATTGCGCTCTATGTCTTCGTCAAACTGATGATTGGCGGCGAGACGCAGATGATCCTCAAAGACTTCCTCGGCGGAACGACGCCGTAAATCATCTAGCATTGCGTCCTCCTCAAGGAGAGGAACATATATCGCTTCGGGCTAAAACGAGAACCCATCGTTACGCAGCTTTCTTGCCTCTGGTTGTTTCCTCGGCAACTTTAATCTGCTTTGCTCGCGAGTCCTCACGTTTGCTGATGTCAATCCGAAGCGTACCACCCTCACAATTAGCGCTGATCTTGTCAGTGTCAGCAGATGCGGGCAGTTTAAAGGACCGCGCGAAGGAGCCGTATTGTCGCTCGACTCGCCGGAAGTTCTCTTTTTTCTCCTCAGCCTCGAACTTGCGTTCTCCGCTGACTGTCAGCAGGTTGCCATCAACGCTTATATCCAAATCTTTGGCGTCAACGCCGGGGACGTCCATTTTGATACTCAACTTGCTGGCATCTTCATAAACATCGACCGGAGGAGCTAATTGGGAAGCGGTTAGGCCCTCTTCCGGATGCGAGCTTGCTGAAAACTGTCGCCGGAAAAGTCTGTTCATTTCGTTCTCAAGGTTGTGAAGTTCCCGGAAAGGATCCCAGCGTACGAGACTCATGATGACATCTCCTTTTTACAAATGAGGGCTGGATTTAGGTTGACCGAAAAGCGTGTGTTAGTGCATTAGTTGCTATGCCTGAGGCGGAGGGTTGCACCGTGCAAAAGTTTGGAGTAGACGACAAGGTGAGGACTTCAGCGGTCGCGTCCAGAGATCGGCGAGTGGCTGGGTTGCCCCTAACAAAGGAGTTCAGGGTTGCTCCGCGCGGCTATGTTTGAAGTTGTTCACGAGATTCGCAACTCAGCAGCGCAAGAACGGAGTATGCTCTCGTGTAGAACCAAGGCGCTAGTTAAAGTTTCCATTGTTCTCCGCTTCAGTCGAAATAGTGGTCAACCTGGCTAGCTGAGTTCACGTATTATGACGACGGTTTCCGCGACTCAGGCAGGCCACTCTGCAGGCGACCCGTTGCCACCGAAATGTGCGGTCATTCAGGTGCACGTTGCGGAATTAAAGCAGCTGTTCAACTCGATCGACCCCTCGCCCTTTCGCAACAAAGACTTGGATCCCAGAGCGGAGGAATTCATCGTCGGCTGGGCAAAGGACATACCTCGCGATACTCCGTTGGGTCTTGTGGTGGATCTGGACCGCCCTGCAGGTCTGCCGGATGAGGCGGCTCTCCTGCGAGATGCGATTCACGAGTTCTTCCTCCAGCGCGCTCAAGCATATCGGCGCCGACTACGGGAGTTGTTTCGCGTGGGAAGAACGAGCTTGGTCATTGGGCTGATCGTTCTTGCTACAGCTATTGCATTGGGTGATTTTCTTGCGTCATTGATGAAGGAGCATCGCATTGGCGAGATCCTTCGGGAAAGTCTTACGATAGGCGGTTGGGTCTCAATGTGGCGTCCGCTTGAAGTTTTCCTGTACGACTGGTGGCCAATCCGCAACGAGGCGCGACTCTCTGACCGGCTTGCAGCCATGCCAATTCGCATCCGGTACATGAATACGGCGCCTCCGGAAACATGGAAAGGTGATTTCCCCCAGGTAACCTCGGCGGCGAGCAAAAGGGCAGAGTCCGCGGATCGGGAACTTTAGGATCAGGCGAGTTGACTGGCACGAAACTCTTGCAAGAGAGGAGTCATCCAAAGATCTCGACGGCATTTGTGGACCTGACCTTGCTAAAACCCTCGTTTTCGAAAGAGTGTCGGGGCCGGATCTTGCTCGTCGCATTGTTCTTTACAGCTTGCACCAACCACAAAGAGAGGCCGCGTGCGTCGTATGTTCCCGTGAGCCAAATAGAAGGCATCTTCGGGCCATTGATAACGGCAGGCAATCACCCGACGGCTGACCAAATGGGCACCGGAGATCGTGTCGGGCTATTTCGCGATTCAGCTGGGATGATTTGGGGTCTGCCTCTGACTATTGCTGACGAAGGAAGCGTTCTGGTCTGTGCTCCAAATGCCCTGCGTGATGCCCCGATCACCGACTACTACCCCGTAGGCAGCACGGTGATAGGCTCCACGAATGAGCCAACCGGCTGGCGCGGTGGCACGGGCAAGCTGGAAGTTCTCGTGAGAGAAGAACAGGGACAGATCCACTGGCGGCCCGTGAATGGATCTCATATCGACGTCGGTCCAGTGTGCTGGGCTCAGAATCCTCCTGGGCCCAAACAGCAATTACTTTATTACCGGCTCGCTCCTTCCGAACGTAGATAATCGCGGGGACTTGTGAATTGGAGCTTTCGTCAACACCGGTGTTCAGCCTGACCATCCCTGCAATTCATGTGAGATGTTCGCGAGACTCCGGAGGACCAAAAGCAAATCGGACTCGAAACCAACGCTAGGCCCTGAACAGTCATCTCAGATTGGACCATCCTGTCTTGCTCTCACCCCCAGAGGTTTCGAATGGACAGCACGTTCATTCGCGCACAGTTCCGGCCGATAGCAGTTCTGGTTGCGGTGGCATTTGCCTGTGTGCCGCTCCAGATGAGGGCGCAAATGTTGTCACTGGATCCCGGAAAGATGACGCGGATCGCAAGCGTCGATGAGCGGTTCACTTCATACAACATTGAAATGGCCGAGGTAACCGGCGGGAATTTCTGGAAGCCTTATCACGAGCAGAGCTCGACGCCAGCAAACCAGACACAACTCGCGCGATCTGCTTCAACTCCCGCTGGCATGAACCCGAACATGTACCAATATCAGCCGCCTATCGATCTTACGAATCCTCGCTTGCGTAAGCTGGCAGCAGCCCTTGGTCCGGCATATGTGCGAGTGAGCGGAACCTGGGCTAACTCAGTCTATTTCGCGGACTCAGACACTCCCCCCGAGAAGCCTCCAACGGGATTCAGCAGTGTTCTGACCCGAAAAGAATGGAAGGGTGTTATCGATTTCGTGCACGCGGTGAATGGGGAAATCATAACTTCATTCGCCACGAGCATCGGCACCCGCGACGCCCAAGGCGTGTGGACTACAAAGCAGGCAAGCGCCTGGCTTGCTTATACAAAATCAGTTGGAGGGCAGATCGCAGCGGCCGAGTTCATGAACGAGCCTACTTACGCTGCCATGGGCGGAGCACCAAAAGGCTACAACGCTGCGAATTACGCTCGTGACATCGCGGTCTTCGAACCGTGGCTGAAGAAGAATTCTCCCAACACAATCTTCCTCGGACCCGGCTCTGTCGGCGAAGGACCGTTCGCGATCCCAATGGGCGAACGGCTGCACAGTGAGAGCTTGCTAGAAGCAATCGGTCCAATCTACGACGTTTTCTCTTACCTTTGTACGCCGCTGCGTCTGAACGATGCGCAAGCATGGGTGAGGCGGGACAGACCACAGCGGCCGCCGTGCTCTCGGAGGAATGGCTTTCCCGCCCTGAGAAGATCAGCCAGTATTATGCGGGTCTTCGTGACCGGTTTGAACCTGGCAAGCCACTGTGGATCACCGAAACGGCGGATGCCGCATGTGGGGGCAATCCCTGGGCTTCAACGTTCCTCGATACCTTCCGTTACCTGGTCGAACATGCCAGTTTGGCACGTCGAGGAGTAAAGGTAATCCTGCACAACACGCTAGCGTCGAGTGATTACGGTTTGCTCGACCAGAATACTTTGCAACCTCGGCCCAACTACTGGGCCACGCTTCTGTGGCACAAGCTCATGGGCACGACTGTGCTGGATCCCTATGTTTCTGCCGCACCTAACACCTATGTGTACGCTCAATGCCGAGTAGGGCAAGGAGGTGTAACGCTGCTGGTCATCAATGCTGACCAGCAGCACACCTTCGATCTAAATGTACCCACACCCAGCCACCGGTACACGCTAACCGCGAAACAACTTGAAGACACGACTATTGAACTTAATGGAAAGCCGCTTCGGCTCACGAGGAGCGGCGATTTACCGCAATTGGAAGGCGAGCCGGTCAATGCTGGCCGCGTAAGCTTTGCGCCCGTAAGCATCACCTTCTTGAGCATTCGAAATCCTGGCAATATCAATTGTCAGTAGCTACCGCGAGAGGTATTGAGTTATGAGGGAAAAAGCAGAGAGCCCAGGGACCTTGCTGGTCGACGTTGCGGCCCAGCCGCTGGTTGATCCGCGGACGAAATACCCGCAACCACCCTTCAAGGAGCAGCCGCAGCCCTGGCCGGGCTTAGCCAGCAAGATGGATCCGCGACCTGACCATGGGGAATCGAGCTACAAAGGGTCCGGACGCTTGCTCGAGCGCAAAGCACTTATCACTGGAGGCGATAGCGGTATGGGTCGCGCAGCCGCTATCGCCTACGCGCGTGAGGGGGCCGATATCGCGATCAACTATTACCCCACTGAAGAACCCGATGCCAAAGAGGTTGTAGATCTGATCCACGCGGCCGGACGCAAAGCAATTCCAATTCCTGGTGATCTGCGCGAGGAAGCTTTCTGTAAGCAGCTCGTCGCCGAAGCTGTGAAGGATCTCGGCGGCCTCGACATTCTGGTCTCGAACGCCAGCCGGCAGCACGCTGTCGCGAGTATCCTCGACATGACGACAGAACTGTTCGATTGGACCATGAAAACCAACATCTATGCCCCGTTCTGGATCATCCGCGCTGCGGTGCCGCACCTACCGCCGGGCGCCGCCATCATCGCGACCACGTCACAACAGGCGTACGATCCGGATGCTGTTCTCTACGATTACGCACAGACCAAGGCGGCGACAATGAACTTCGTCAAGTCGCTAGCGAAGCAACTCGCATCAAGAGGCATCCGCGTAAACGGCGTTTCTCCAGGGCCGGTCTGGACCCCGCTTCAAATCTCAGGCGGCGCCACGGTGCAGCGCTACACAACCTTTGGTAGCGATGCTCCTCTGAGGCGCCCCGGGCAACCCGCGGAATTAGCGTCGATTTTCGTCCAACTTGCGGCCGAAGACGCGAGCTTTGCGACAGGCAATATCTACGGAGCGGGAGGGGGGAAGGGACAGCCATAATCTAGAACCCGGCAAACGCTGGCAATACCAAATTTCCGTAGCTATCGCGAGGGGCATGGAACGAGGGGCATTGAATCATGAGCGAAAAAGCACAGCAAGCGAAGGACGTACTCGCCAATCTCGGAACGCAGCTTCCCGATCTCGAATCCACTTACAAAGACATCCACTCTCACCCCGAGCTATCTATGCAGGAGAAGCGAACCGCAGGCATTGCTGCGGATCATCTCCGGGCCGCCGGTTACGAGGTAACGACCGGTGTCGGCAAGACCGGAGTAGTCGGTGTACTCCGCAACGGCGACGGCCCGAACATCATGCTTCGCGCCGATATGGATGCGCTCCCAGTTCGTGAGGCGACAGATCTGCCTTATGCGAGCCAAGTGACTGCCGATCAAAGCGGGAAGTCTGTACCGGTGATGCATGCCTGCGGACATGACATGCATGTAACTTGGCTGATAGGAGCTTCCGCATTGATGGCTAAGAATCGAAACCGATGGCGCGGTACGCTGATGCCTGTTTTTCAACCTGCTGAAGAAACGGGCGCTGGCGCGCAAGCCATGATTGACGATGGATTGTTCAGGCGTTTTCCAAAACCAAGTGCGATCTTGGGACAGCATGTCATGGTCGGATCCTCAGGCGAGATCGGCACCCGGTCCGGCGTGATCACTTCTGCCGGAGACAGCTTCGAAGTCCGGATGTTCGGCCGAGGAGCTCACGGATCGATGCCGCAGGCGAGCATCGACCCGGTTATCATGGCGGCTTCGACTGTCCTCCGCCTTCAAACGATTGTGTCCCGTGAACTCGCTCCCACTGATGCTGCCGTCGTGACCGTCGGCTCACTTCAAGCCGGAACAAAGGAGAATGTGATTCCTGATGAAGCGATGATAAAGCTGAACGTGCGTACGTTCGACAAGGACGTCCGAAAACGAGTCCTTGCAGCAATCGAACGCATCGTCAATGCCGAAGCCGCAGCATCGAGCGCGCCTAAGAAGCCGGAGATCAAGTCGCTCGATCGATATCCGCTTGTAAAGAATGACCCAGAGGTGACAAGACGGACAGTCGAAGCATTTCGGAGCTACTTTCCAGCGGACCGCGTGAAACAGACTCCGCCAACTGCAGCCAGCGAAGATTTTGGCTCCTTTGGAACTGAGTGGCAGGTGCCTTCGGTCTTCTGGTTTGTAGGAGGTACTGATCCTGATACGTACGCAAAAGCGAAGAAGTCCGGCACAATTGCCGATCTCCCAACTAACCACAACCCACGCTTCGCACCAGTGATCCATCCAACTCTGGAAACGGGGGTGGAAGCGATGGTCGTTGCCGCTCAGGCCTGGCTGGCAGCATAAGGGTCGAGCTGACGCCGTGTTGAATCTTATCCATCGCACGAGTGCTCGGGAAGCTTGGTACAAGAAATCTGAAAGAACCGAGTCCCTGCTCAACATTAGAGGAGTCCACTGCGCCGCCATGTGGCAATTTGAACGGGCCAGGCAGAATACCTCTGATGGCGGTGGAGACCGAGATGGTATCCACACCTAGCCAAGTCGACGTGTTCCGAGGCAACGATCGAATTCTGTTCGGTATCATCCTCGGCGTCCTGACGTTCTGGCTGTTCGCTCAAACCACGCTGAACATCGCTCCTGATATGGGGCACGACCTGCGCCTCAGCGCCAGCACGATGAACACCGCGGTAGCGATCACCGCACTGTTCTCGGGCATCTTTATCGTGGTTATCGGCGGCCTCGCCGACCGCGTCGGACGTGTTCGTATCGTTCGGATTGGCTTTTATCTGAGTATCCTTGGCTCATTGTTGGTAGGACTGGCCCCTTCCGGTCGCTGGGCCTCTTCGTTTCTGCTGACTGGGCGGTCAGTGCAGGGCTTGTCGGGAGCATGCATCATGCCGGCCAGCTTGGCATTGGTGAAAACCTACTGGGAAGGGGAGGCGCGGCAGCGGGCGGTCAGCCTCTGGTCGATCGGTTCCTGGGGCGGATCGGGTGTATGTGCGCTATTCGGTGGACTAGTGACCCAGAGCCTCGGGTGGCGCTACATCTTCTTCGGTTCTGTTGTAGCTGCGTTGCTCGGTCTTGTGCTGATCCGTGGCACTCCCGAGAGCCGGGCGAGAAACGAAGCGAGCTATCGCTTCGATTTTCCCGGTGTAGTCACTTTTATGGTCGCAATGGTTTCACTCCAGATTGTTGTGACCCAGGGGAACAGATTTGGTTGGACCAGTCGACCAGTTCTGGTCCTGATTGCCGTCGGTCTGACAACGGGGGCGCTATTCGTTTGCATCGAGACACGAACTTCCGCGGCCTTTGTTGATTTTTCACTCTTTTCCAATTCGACCTACACAGGCGCCTTCCTATCCAACTTCCTGCTCAACGCTGCAGCCGGCACAATGATCGTGTCCCTGGAGCTAGTCCAGCTTGGCGGTAACATGACTGCGAAGCAAGCTGGGATGCTCACGCTCGGCTACGCTGTTGCGATAATCTCTTTCATTCGGGTGGGCGAGAAGCTCCTGCAACGTTTTGGTGCGCGGAAGCCCATGGTCTGGGGTTGTCTCATCACTGGCCTGTCGATCCTGCTCCTTTCGCCAGCAAACCTGCTGCTGAATCATTACAAAACCCTCGCGGTCATTGGCTACACATTGTACGGAGTGGGCTTGGCTTTTTACGCTACGCCTTCGACCGACGCCGCACTGTCCAGCCTGCCGGAGGGGCAAGCCGGAGCCGGGTCTGGCATCTACAAGATGGCCTCATCACTCGGGGCAGCGTTCGGGGTCGCGATCTCAGCGACGATCTTCACTTCGCTGAGCAGCGGTACCGATAGCGCACGTTGGATGGAAGGGGTTATTACCTTCTACGGTCGCCATGACAATCTGGCAGTTCGTGCCGCGGCGATGATTGCCCTTATGTTCAACATATTAATGGTAGCGTTCGCGATCTTGTCCATTGTGCTGACGATCCCTGCTGGCAAGAAGCCATCGTAAAAAGGGCCCTGCGGAGCGATAGGCAAGATGGCCACCGCGATGTGCTTCGGGATCAGGTTATCGCTCAAGCGTCACCTCTTCAGGCAAAGGCATCCTGCCGTATTCGTAAGCTTCCCAGGTCACCACGGGTAACTCATCGAAGTTAAAGGTTGGCGGCGGGCTTCCAGTCATCCATTCGAGGCCGGTTGCCATCCACGGGTTGTTGCCCGCGCGTTTTCCGTAGCGCAGCGACCACAACAGGTAAACCATAGGTAGCAGGTATCCTACTGCGAGAATACTTGCACCGGCGGTCGAAAGGACATTCAGCCCCTGCCACTCAGGCATATGTGAATAGTCCCAGTAGCGGCGTGGCATCCCGAGGTAGCCGAGAATAAATTGGGGGAAAAAGGTTAGGTTAAAACCGATAAAAACGATGATGGCCGCCAACCGCCCCCAAGATTCAGGATACATGCGTCCGGATATCTTGGGCCACCAGAAATGAATACCTGCTAGATATCCTAAGACGGCCCCACCCACCATGATGTAGTGGAAGTGCGCGATGACGAAGTAAGTATCGTGCACGTGCACGTCTATACCCAACGTGGCAAGGAACAAGCCCGTCAACCCGCCAATCGTAAAAAGCCCGATGAAGCCGAGCGCATACACCATAGGAGTCGAAAAGGAAATCGAGCCCTTGTACATCGTGGCTGTCCAATTAAAAACCTTTATTGCCGAAGGCACTGCGACGAGAAACGATAGTAACGAAAATATCAAAGCAGAATACAGCGAGATGCCAGCAACGAACATGTGGTGAGCCCATACCAAGAATCCGATCACGGCAATGCCAATGCTGGCCATCGCCACAAAGTTGTACCCGAAGATGCGCTTGCGCGAGAAGCACGGGATAATCTCGCTCACCACCCCCATTGAGGGCAGGACCATAATGTAGACGGCAGGGTGGGAGTAAAACCAAAAAAGATGCTGGAACAGTACGGGATCACCGCCGCACTTAGGATCGAAGATGCAAAGGTTCAGCGTGCGTTCGAGAACTACCAAGACCAGGGTGATGGCAATGATCGGGGTACCAAGCAGGAAGATGATGCTGGTTGCGTAAAGGGACCAAACAAACAGCGGCAGGCGTCCCCAAGTCATACCTGGAGCTCGCATGCGGTGCACGGTGACGACGAAGTTCAGGCCTGTCAAGATCGAGGAGAATCCAACAATGAAAATGGCCAATCCGGCTTCAACGACCCGTGTATTGCTGAAAACGGTTGAATACGGCGTGTAAAAAGTCCATCCAGTATCGATGCCGCCTGTCATGAGGCAGTGGATATAGAGAATTCCGGCAAAAGCGTAGATATACCAGCTCAACAGGTTGATGCGAGGAAAGGCGAGGTCTCTCGCTCCTATCATCATGGGAATCAGAAAATTTCCCAGCACCGCGGGGATCGAAGGGATCAAGAAAAAAAACACCATGATCTGCCCATGCATGGAAAACGCCTTGTTGTACATATCTGGGGTCAGCAGATCACCTGCGGGAGTCAGCAACTCCAGTCGGATTAACAATGCAAAGAAGCCACCTATAAAAAAGAAGAAAGTGATCGATAGTAGATAAAGGAGAGCGATACGTTTGTGGTCTGTCGTGAACAGCCACGAGCGGATGCCGAATTCTGTGTTCAGGTAATTCTTTTGTTCGGCGGTTACTTTACTGATCATTGCCTTATCCTTGATTCCAATACCGCGGATTCTCGCGGTTGCAGGGCGGCCTACCGCTTCGAGCCCTCTGGCTGGCTCACCGGTTTTCGATATATGGCACTACCTGCCTGATTTGTTCCGTAAAAGACCTTTTACTCGGGCATGAATATGCCTCTCGAATGTGGTTGCATCCGGATTCGACAGGTGGACCAACTGAGCTGCTGAAAGGAACTGTGTTATTTTCCGCGAGACAACCGCTACGCGCACGACCGGGTAGTCAGCTGTGATGCAGTAACCACAGAGATGGCAAAAGGAGAGGAGATGTTGTTTGTGTCGATTCGGTGATTCGTAGACGGCAACCGATTCGAGAGTCATTGGCTACAAAGGTCTTCTCTGGTATGTCGATGGGCAGGCCACTCCTCTCTTCCAGTCGTGATGTTTACCTTTTCGAGTTCTGGCCAGATTGGGATTTTCAGCCGACCGATAGAGTTGCCGGATTGAAATAGATTGACGGCTGGTGCGAATACGGGGCGCAGGAGTCAACCTGATCAACTGGAGAATCCGGCTTGGCATCTCAAGAGTGCTACATACCGCGCATTTTCTTCTGTAGTAGTTCAGACCGCCTCACTATCTCTCGATTAAGGAGGTAAGGCTGCCTGGATCTGAGTACCCACTCGACCGTGTGCTCAGGACGGAAGAACAAGAGAAGGCGCTATCATCGTAGATCGCAGAATAAGAAATCATCTTTCAAACAACTCTATGGCCGAATCGAAACGCGAAGAGGCACTTTCGCTGGAATATCCAGGAGCACCGCCCTTCTGGGATTTGGCAGCCTTTCGCCGACGTCTCGACAGAGATGCTCCACCCGTCTTGCCAGTTTTTCTCACGCAAACGCTCCACGCCAGCGGCAGCATCGTCGGACTCGCCAGAGGGAGAACACTGTCAATCCTGAGGTGTAATCGAATCAGAACGTTCGGCTGAGTAGGATCATTGATCGTCAATGAACAAATCGTTGTGAGTAGGCTGCTGGTCGCTTTCGATCTTGGCGGAACTTTCGTGTTCGCGCTCAGCGGAGCAACGGCCGGGATCAAGCACAGGCTCGACTTGTTCGGAGTTCTGGTCTTATCTTTCGCTGCTGGCAATTCGGGTGGGATCACCCGGGATGTCATCATGGGAGCGCATACGCCCGCAGCGATAAGAGATTGGCGATATATCGCAGTGTCGATGGTTGCGGGGCTGGTTACGTTCTCCTGGCACCGAATCATCAACCGGCTGAGCAGTCCCGTGCTGGTATTCGATGCCGCGGGACTGGCACTCTTCGCTGTTGCTGGCGCGGGTAAGGCGCTGGCTTTCCATGCCGGGCCGGTAGCCGCGATATTGCTCGGCATGTTGACGGGAATAGGCGGCGGCATGGTTCGCGACATTCTCGTGATGGAAATCCCGACCGTGTTGCGAACCGAGTTGTATGCGGTCGCAGCTCTCACTGGCGCGGCCGTGATGGTAGCGGGAATGATGCTAGATTTTCCTCCGTCGGTGGCGGGAATAACCGGCGCAGTGCTCTGCTTTGGACTCCGTTTTGTAGCCATGCGGCAAGGCTGGCAGCTTCCTACGGCGGACCCACCAGAAGAATCGGATCAGTGAGTGCTGATCGCAAATCCGATAGAAATCGGAAGAATTGGAAGGAGACACCGATGATTGCGACTGTGCTCGTGTGCGGAGGGATTTTTGACGGCACCTCCGACGAGCTGATTAGGCCGGCAGAGATTTTAGTCGAGGGCAACCATATTACGAAGATGGACGATCTGTAGAACGGCCACCCGGAGCGCACCTAATCGATTTGTCGGATCGGACAATGAGTCCTGGATTCATTGATACCCATGTGCACCTCACAATGGATGCGACACACCTGTCGCAGCAAACTCTCGAATCTTCAGCCAGCAAAGCTCTTAGAGGCTTGAGCCTGGCTCGCGAGTACATGAGCTATGGTTTCACTACTTTGCGCGACCTAGGCACCGTCGATCCGGAATGGCCGACTGTTGATCTTCGCAACGCCATCAATGCAGGGCAGGTAGAAGGACCTCGGCTCGTGGTAGCTGCGCATATTCTGAGTGCGGGCGCAGGCCATGGCGACCTACGCGGCTTTTACAATCCCCGTTGGAATCTAAAGATGTCGGCCATCGCCGACGACGTGGGAAGCATTAGAGCCCTAGTACGACGTGAACACACCTTCGGCAGTGACTGGATCAAAACCACAAACACGGGCGGCTATTTCAGCAGGGGAAACGATCCAGCTCGTGTGACCTGGTTCGATGACGAAATGAAAGCCCTAGCGACTACGGCTCACCAACTCGGAATGCCCGTAGCGGTGCACACCGGCGCTCCCAAAGGCTGTAAGCAGGCGATTCTTTTTGGCGCACGCAGCCTTGAGCATGCTTACCTGATCGATGCCGAGGGCATCAAAATGGCAGAACGAGCAGGATCCTACATCGTTCCCACAATGCAAATGACTCAAGAAGACCTTCATCAGTTGCAAGCTGGCACGCTACCGTGCCAGGCCGTGTGGAAATTTCGCCGTGACAACGAACAAATTATTGGGTCCCAGAAGCTGCTTGCCGGAAGCAAAGTAAAGATCGCCTACGGAAAGGATTGGGGGATGTTTCCGTTCAATCATGGCATTCGCGAATTCCAGGCTATGGTTGAAGCTGGACTGAGTCCAGCTCGAGCCCTGAAGGCTGGTACGAGCGTGGCCGCTGAGCTGCTCAGCCGAGCGGAATTGGGCGTGCTCGCTCCCGGTAAGCTCGCTGACATCGGTGCAATGTCGGGCGACCCGATCGTGAACATTGCCGCAACGGAGAAAGTGGACTTCGTGATGAAGGACGGAATGGTGTTTCGCGACGACAGGAGGAGAAGTGAAACTCCGACGCAAGCGCGGAATGAACGAAAGGCTGCATAAAAGCACGTTCATTCAGCAAGCCTGCAGGATTCTCCTGATAAATTCGGGCACGGGATTAAATCCACGAAGCTGGACCGATGATACTTGGAAACGCGAACGGCATTAATCTGAATAATGACAGCCCTTACCAGATTAGCAGGGTCGGCGGCCTTGGTGTAATCATGGCAACACGGATCGTTCAAAACCGCCCTTTCCGGAAGTGGAGCGATTTGGAGAAGGTCGAGGGCTTTGACAAAGCACTGATAAATGATCTGCGCGGATCGGGAGCAATCCTTGGTCGACCGCGTAAGCCTAAGGCAGATGCGCTCCCGCGCTCCGATGCTCGGCCTCCTACGACTCGACGGCTACGCACGAAGGAACTTCGTAAGCCGAAGAGGAGAACGTCACGGCGGCTCGCTACAAACATCTTTTCCGGCGAGGGCGATAGGCGCTAGCGGCTGATTTCACACGTGATGCGAGTGTTCCTGGGTAAGCTACCGAACTGAGTGTTGGGGTGTTGAACGAACCCGCACGGCCGTTTGATCAGCCGGAAACTGCAATCCTCGCCCGCTCGCGGGCAGACCGCTGATCTCATCGAAGCGCCCGAGACTGCCGGTTCTCGGGTCTTAGCCATGAATCACGCGGGCCCGTCCAAAAAACAAGGTAGTTCAATTCTCGCCTAACCTAGGGAATGACATGTTGGGCTGCGGTTTTGGGTCACCGGGCCCTGACGGTCCGCCATCTAACAGACCACGCCCGATCAGGGAGGAACCATTATGAGTCAAATTAACTGGCGCGAGGATCTGAATTCCGCTCTCACACTCGCTCAGCGCGAACACAAGAACATTTTGTTGGATTTTCATAATCCGCTTTGAATCGGCTGTCAACAGATGGATGCGGTTTCGTATCCAAACCCAAAAGTGATTGAATTTGTTGAAAATAATCTGATCGCGGTGAAAGTGCTCATCGACTCGCAGCCGCTGCCGAAGAAATTTCGCGTGCAGTGGACGCCTACGCTGGTGCTATTAGACGCTGAAGGCGAGGAGCACAACCGCACGGTCGGATTTCTTCCGCCGGAAGAGTTGTTGCCGTCGCTCCTGCTAGGGATTGGAAAATCGCATTTCGACCACGATGAGTTTGACAAAGCCGAGAATACCTTCCAGCGCCTTTTGGTGGAGTATCCGAAGAGCGATTCCAGTGCGGAAGCAGCGTACTATCTCGGCGTTAGTCGCTACAAGCGCACCCATAGTGCGGAAGAACTGAAGAAGACGATTCAGCATCTGAAGCGGGACTTCCCCCAAAGTGAATGGGCGAAGCGGGCATCGGTGTACCAGATGCTTTGAACATAATCCCGCGGGAGGCCTCGTTCGACGTTAGTACCTTTTGGAGCGCGATCACATCAGCCCACAAGGGTCCATCTCGTTTGTTAGATGAGACTGGTTCTTCTCATCTTCAGGGATTGCTCGATTCCTGGCGCCGTCCATACCAGTTCATTACATGTCATGTGGGGGTGATGGATTTGCTTGTCTTTCGCCCGTGATCCGCACTATCGTCGATATAACATCCGAGCACGCAGAACGTGCCCTTTCTCTTTCCTGGAAGAAACGGGTGCAACTCAGCGAAAGAGCCACAGGATTGACTTTTGGCGCACACCACTGCTATATCCTGCTTTTGAGGATTCAGTAGCGTGCCCCAAAAGCCATCTCGTTCCTGCGATTGGATGGATTCGCCATTTGAGGAAGTTCTTGTCGCGCCGTGGCACGTTCTGGCCTTTGCGCCTCTTCCGCCCGAAGGTGAAGAACATGAGCGCCTCGTCAGAGATGTCGGGGCACACCCCCCGCCAGCCTCAACGATGGGCGTGATGTCGTCCGGAGTAGTTTGGGACAAGATCTCGGCGCTTTCGGGCTTCGTCCATCCACAACTCCCGCAGAGCAGATCATCTGGAACTAACCTTCTCTCAAACTATCTTGCCCGCATTCGAGCGTTGGACTGGTCAAGTGACCACTGCGCCCGCTCCGCGATGAAAGTCACAAACGGCTGAATATTCGCATCGATACTGGCACGATCGAGCGCTGCCAGATACGCGTCGCGATCCTCCACGCGAATGACTGTCCATGGATATCCGCCGGACGCCAGCATCGCATTCATCAGAAAGCGGGCCATACGGCCGTTGCCATCCGGGTAGGGATGAATGTAGCCAAATAGCCAGTGGCCGAGGACTGCGCGAACGCCTGGATCGGTCTCCTTTTCGAGCAGATCGAACAGAGCCGGCATTGCGTCGCGTACCGCTTCCCACCGCGGCGGTACGTATCGGGAGGTCCGTAGGTATACGGCGTCATTGCGATAGCCGGCGAGCGCCTTCGCTGCAATCAGGCCAGTGGCTACGCAGGGCTGAAACAATTCGCCGTACCAGTCCTTATGCGCTGCACGGACGATCGTGCCAGGATTTGCACCGGCGATAATTTCTGCAACTGATGCCTTGACGAGCTGAAAAGCCTGCCAGTAACCACGGGCCGCCAGGGCGTCGCGGTTCTTGCGGTCGTCATCATGGTGGTCGGGGTCCCAGTCGCCGCGCTGCACGCGCTCGATCAATGGCGGCGTGACGCTATAACCCTCTATTGAGAGCGAGTGATATGCGTCGCTTTTGTAGATATCGTCGACGAATCCGAGATATTCTCTTTTATCTTTCGGGAGACCCGGCGCCTTCGGAAAATTCTCAATGACTATTCCGCGCATCGCTTCCCACATCGCCTGCATGCGCCCCACAATTGGCGACACCGCGACTGGCAATGTTCCGAATATCTGCTGAGGCGCAAACGGATCGGACTCGCGAACGTCATAGCTCCCCCTCTTCATTGCCTTAACGATTTCATCGGCCATTTCCGGCCTGCCGATACGGCGAAGAGCACCGGCGATCTGACCGGCTTTCACAGTGCGGCCGCCATCGAGAAGATGGCGCAGAACGTCGGCTGCATCGCCGAGGCCTGAGAGCGCCACCTGCGTTTCGAGCGGGTTCCGCGTGAAGAAAGCTTCCGGCACTTTCACCAGAGCCGCCGCGGGCGCGAACAGGTGTAGCCCATTCCTCACGACGACATCGGCGGCACCCGGCATATCGGCCTGCTTGAGGTCATAGAGGGAGGTGCCGAAGAGCAGCTCCGTCGTGTGATTGGTGCCGCTCGGGCTGTACACGACGACCTGCGTCGGGATGACCGTGTTTTCGGCGTGCAGGAGCAGTGACTGCTCCGGCGACAAATGCCATTCATTTCCGAAACGATCGTTGCAATACCGCGTACAGAATTCCCAGAATGAGGCGTACCAGGGGGTGCTGTCGCCGGCACGGACGCTCGGACTGGAGGAGATCAGCCAGCCCTTCATGACTTCCTGGAGAAAACCATTCTGGACCAGCCGCTCACGGTTTGTGCGGCTTAGGTCATCAGACTTGAAGACCCGCCGGCCGCCCTTCTGAAGGTCGTGCAGGACGCCTAGGGATTCAGCGAGTTTTTCGTTCGGAGTAGGCATAATAAGGAGGTTTTATTTCGGACCAATACAAGCATTTTATGTCGTATTAATACAAGCATATAATGCCGTGTCATTACAAGCACATTACGCTGCATATATACAAGCTTATTATGCTGTTCCGATTCAAGCATATTATGCTATCTAGTTGAAATGGCGGCCAAATATTGGCCTTTATCGCCGCCCCTTCAGGACGTTCTTCAATCGCCCAAATCATTATTCGGCAGCCCTACAATTACGGCCAAAATCATCAACATAGCCGCCACGACGACGATCAGCGCTGCTGTACATGCCGCTCAACCGGGGACCAGAAATATGGGCTCGCGAGAATACCAATTGACATTTGGCTGAAATCCACTACCATATGGTTGTGGATCGGCTCGGTACAACATTTGCGGCTTTGTCTGATCCAACCCGGCGGGCGATGATCGAGCGGCTCTCCCGTGGGCCTGCCTCTGTGCACGGCCTGACGGAACCGTTTGCACTCTCGCAGCAGATGATTTCAAAACATATTGCCTACCTGGTGCGGGCGCGGATGGTGATCAAGACGAAGCGTGGACGAGAGAGTATCTGCACCCTTAGGCCAGAGGCTATAAAGACAGTCAGCGACTGGGCAATTAGCTATCGCCAATTCTGGGAAGAGAGTTTCGACAAGCTGGATGTGGTTGTGAATCAAATGAAAAAAGCGGAGATCGGAGATGACAAAAAGCACGGTGAATGAGACGGAGCGGATGGTTGTCACCAGAGTTTTTGATGCCCCGCGCGAATTGGTTTGGAAGGCGTGGACAGACCCGAAATATGTGATGCAGTGGTGGGGGCCGAAGGGCTTTACTGCGCCCGTTTGCCAAATGGATTTTCGCGTTGGGGGGAAATTTCTCTGCTGCATGAAGGCACCGGATGGGCAGGAGTTCTGGAATGCGGTTGAATACCACGAAATTGTTCCGCACGAGAAGATCGTTTCCTTGATGTACTTTTCGGACTCGAAGGGAAACAAGATTGATCCTGCGCAGCTAGGAATAGAACATGAGGCCATAGAGGGTGCGTACGACGTGACCATCTTTGAGGATCTAGGAAACGGCAAGACGAAACTCACCTTCATTGGAAATGAACCCATGGAGAGCGCGAAAAATAGCGGTCAATTAGAGGGCTGGGACCAGATACTCGATAAACTTGCTGCAGTCGTTGCGGGGCTGAATGCAGGCGAAATAAGAAGCTGAAGCTTTGATGATCGTCACGCGCGAGCAACTGAGCGGAAAACAAAGGTAGGCTATCTCGGAGACCCCGGCTAAGTCGTCTTTGAATGCGCCCTGCAGCGTTCCTTGGCTTTCTCCCGTGCCTCTTTCCCGTTGTCAGCTCGGGCTTGTTCCTTGACCAGGTGCCGGTCTAAAGGGGAGTGTATCGTCCGGGTTGCCCGCCTACATGTTCCATCCGGAGGAGCATGCGGGCGACCGCTTCAGAGTATTTGTCAACCAGCACGTTTTCCACGGGATCGAAGCGCTGCTACCACTGGCAGTGCTATGGATTAACTTGCCGGGAGTGTGGGGCATCGGCCTGTTCTCAATTTACGCGGCCGGTTTTCTGGGTATTGGCTGGGGTTTAAGCATTGTTTATCTCGTGCTAGTGAATGCCGTGGCCCACATTGTGGCCGCCATTCTGTGGCGGAAATGCAATCCCGGACTCTGGACGGCGGTTATCTTGTTCGTGCCTCTCGGTACCCTGGCCCTGCTCCGTATCGCAAAAGTACCAAGGCGTGGAGCGGATTCACCACGCCGCTGGAATCGCGGTTGCGATTGGGATTCATGCTGCCATCGTGATCTACACGCGCGGCAAGGCAGCGAAGATCCTGAAGGAGCGAGTGCCTGACTAGACGACCGCCACCAGACTGTGAGCGTGTTTCCACCGTCAGCGCATGGTGAAAGATCTTAGCGGGGGACTTCAACACTCGAGGGCTCCACCGACCGGTACATGCAAGACCAGTCTCGGCGTTTGCACCCCAGCCAGGCTACTGGAAGCCTGGAGATCAACTACGACAATCGGATCATCAATGGAATGTTGTCAGAACGGCTTAACTCAGAGAGAACAACGAAGCGAACGGAGCAACACGATGAGCTTTCGAACCATCGCAACGGTCGCGCTTATTTCCGTAAGCATCTGCGAAGCCGCACGGAGTCAGTCATGTAAGGAGACAATTACGGCTCCAAGGAGTGGCCAAATGAAAGAGCATGAACCGGTTCACGCGGTCAGACAATCTCAGCCGGAACCGCGTACGCGTACCCCATGCTAAAGCAAAGATTACTGTTGAGAGTTCTGAAGCCAGGCCTTACGACCAAACCGCGGGCCGGCATTGATTGAGATAGGTTTGAACGAACATCCGCAAGATGAGGGTGGGGATTGTGTGTTCGATGCAGTACATCAAATGGGCATCAGTTATACACTTGATAGGAGCTTACACTTCAACGTAACTCACTGTGGATCTCCATTGACTAAGCGGGCGGAGTTTCCTCTATGGCGCCTAGGTCAGATTCAGACTTTGTTACGACTTTGGAACACGGGAACGTGGCAACACGTTAAGCGGGCGCATTAATTAGTTCGCTTGCCTCGGATAATTTAGCGTCTGCTACTGGGATAGAAGTAAGTTCTTGTCCGGCAGACTTTTCATCACAACACGCTTTTTAGGTAGGTAACTGTCTAATGCCAGTTGGCATTTAAGGCACTAAACAATTTTCTATTAATAACAAAAGCAGATCTACAGTGGTATCGTTCTGCTCAGAGGCTAATTTTCACCTTTTTTGACTGTGGGAATTTGGTCTTTTTTACGCGCATTTCAGGAGTCGTACATGCTTTCAATTTGTGCAAGGGTGTTAATCAATATAGTGATGACATGCGGAAGCGCAAGTCTAGCGTTAGCACAGACTTGCAGCGTAAATGCGCCACCGTGCCTGGACCAGCCCACGGACGACAAAGTAGAAGTTACGGGCCATCTGCCTAAAGCCGCCTCAAATTCTTCGTTGCAAATTAAGGTTAATGACACGACTCTTGCGATTTCCAGCAAGATTACAGTCGATGGGGCGTTTAGTTTTACCTTGCCCCATTTTCTAAGTCAGTTCGATAAGGTTAGTGTCCAGATTTCGCCACCAGGGGGGTCAACGAGAATGATTGGTCCTGTCTCAGTTTTAGCTGGCTCGACGTCCGGAAATACATGCGATAAGCCGGCCAGGCCTTGCTTGACTCAACCGAAGGAAGGCGACACTAAGGTCACCGGCAGCCTCTCTCCGACCCCTCCCGATGGCAGTATTGTCAAAATAATCATAAATGGCACAAAACTTGAAAACATGTCAGGTCAGCTTGAGAAAGAAAAGTTTACGTTCAGTAATCTTCATCCGCTGAGCCAATACGACGCAGTTGAGGTAATTCGGTCGGCTCCGCCTCCTCCTGGCAACGAATCCCAGCCCACAACGGGAAAGGTTATCGTCAAGGCTGCCGACGTAACTACAAATCTCAAGTTGACGATTCCCACCTCTTCGCTTGCTCTAGATTTCGGGCATCAGGCAATGGGGTCAACAGGTACTTCCAAACAGGTCACGATCACAAACTCGACCGACAATGATGTTGACATCGAAGATTGTTCCAAAACGGTGACCTCAGCGAACTACAGGATCACGTCTAATTCATGCGCCGGAACAATAGCAAAAAAAGGTTCTTGTTCATTTAACGTGGCTTTCGCGCCAACACGCGTTTCTCGCGCCGGAGCTGCTGAACAGGATTTCCTCGTTATCGTTCCGAAGGCCGCCAGGCAAAAATACGAAGAAATCGTGAAGGAACTCAACGACTCCAGGCAAGCGCAAGACAAGCTGCTCCTGGATATCGAAGAATCCAATCGCACCGCCAAAAAAACGCCTAAGACCGGAGGGACTGGCTCTGTCCTTGATAAGTTGACGGCCAATCTTGCGGAAGAACAAAAACAAAGAGGTGCCGCCATTCTGGATCTGGAGCAGCAATTTCAGGTTGTCTCGTTGAGTGGTACTCCTGACCATTGGAAGTATCCTCTCACCCGCGCCGTAGTCGGCATAGACTTATCAGCTGCAAGCTCGCTATCTATCAAGCAAGATTTCTTCGTTGATTTTGATCTCCTTGCCCCGATTAGTTTGCCGCATTTGCTGCCCAAGAACGAAGATCCGGTAGAGAACAGACTATGGCTATGGTTCAATCCACGGATTACGAGCCTGCCACAAGCTGCAAATTTCAGCGCGTTGTCTACAATTGACGCCACAGGTTCGTTCCTAACTCCCGAAACGAGCAAGGGCACGGCTGGAGACATTCAGGGTTTAGACGTTAATGGCGGCTTCGAAATCGCACTTGTTAAGCCGAGGGATGGCATCCCATGGTGGTCTGAATATACAAACACGCAAGCAAGGCTTTCTCCGTCTTTGCTGGCGGGAGTGGGAATGAGTACCCCCTTTTCCACTGACAAAACAGATGTAGTCTCGCAGGTCAACCAGAGCATTTGTGATGCATTTAGCATCAATGGACCATCGCCTTCGGTTTCCACAATTACTAGGAGTAGCAACCAAGGTCTATATTGCCTTCCGGGCGCAAGTCCATCGACATCTCCCGCCATAGTGGCACCCGATGGCACCACTAGGGCGTTTATAAATTTCTTCACTCCCGAGCGGTCACGGTTCTTCCGCAAGTTTTATGCAGGCATACGCCTGAAAACCTATTTTTTCAATCCAAGTCTCAAATCCGAGTGTAATCCTCCGGTAAAACGTGGCGAGAGCCGAGGTGACTGTGATGCCTTATACGACATTTTCCCCGGGACCATAGATCTTACAGTCGGGAAAGATGAGGCCGTCTCTGCTGGCAAATTGAGCACCTGGCTGTTTCGTCTAGATGCGAATTACCCCCTTCCTTTTTACCCAGGAGTTCACCTGTTTGCATCGATGTACACTGGCTTGCAGGGCAATAAGCCAACCCAACCCTTTAACTCGTACACAATCAACACGCCGACGACTGGCACAAACAACGACTCGAACACCTTCAGGTTCGGTGTGCAACCATTGAATCGCGACTACTTCAGAGTGGGTATCGGAGTAGATCTTGTCCAGGTTTTCAAGAAGCCTTCGAGCGGAGGGCAACCCACATCAACAACAACAACCGCCGCCTCAGGTTCGTCCCAAGGCTCGACTCCCTGATTCGTTGTGAAACGCCCTAGCACGTCATTTCTCCGGACAAAACCGGTACTGGACTACGGCGTGAGTAGGACGAGGAAATCTCGGCCGCCTATTGGGACTTGCCGACCCTCGCTGGCGCTGGGGCGTTACGGTCTACGGTCAATGACATGTTGACCTTCGTTGCCGCCAATCTTGGATACATGAAATCACCGCTTGCGCCCGCTATGGCTGCAATGATCGCTGTCCGTCGTTCGACTGGCGCTCCGGGTTAGGTCTCGGATGGCACATCCTGACCCGCGACGGACACGAGATTGTATGGCACAACGGCGGCACGGGTGGTTTTAGGTCGTCCATAGCTTTGGACGAAAGACCCCCACGGGAATAGTCGTGCTTGCAAACGCTGAAACTCCAGCCGGGTTCGATGACATCGGACAACGTCATCTCAATGTCAGCTCTCCCTTGTGGCAGCCTCCGAAAGAGCACAAGGAGGCTGCTGATCCCAAGATTTTCGACGGCTACCTTGGACAGTACCAACTTGCCCCCAACTTCGTACTAACCATCCCTCGCGATGGAGGTCAGTTATTCGTGCAGGCGACCGGACAACCCAAGCTGGAAATTTTCCCAGAGAGCGAGCACGACTACTTTCTCAAGGTGGTGGATGCGCAGATCACATTCGAAACCGACAGCCAAGGTAAAGCGACTGGACTGATCCTGCACCAGAACGGCATGAACCAGCCAGCCAGAAGGATTCAATAAGTCTCTGACGCTCGCGACCAGCGAGAAACCAGTAATAGGAGCATCAGGCTTAGCGCGTATCTCGGTGCTCGGCCGCTGCACCTCATTTTCACTTGAACGAGACCCAGTTTACCTCCGTTTGGCATTTCCTCTCACGAGGCTAGCCGCTAGCTGCCTTCGAACTGTTACCATTTATGTCGTTCGTTGCGTATGCCGGAATTGAGGCACAATCGCACGAAACTGTTGAAAAGGGGTAATGCCGTCACGAGACTAGGGGTTATGCCGTGTTGAAACCAGACGTCAATCGCCGAGAATTTCTGAAAATCACTGCCGGAGCCGGCGCTGCCTTGGCTATGCCTGCTTCCGGGCAAGCGGCTACCTCGTCCAAAACGATCGGTATCCAAGCCGGCGCAGTTTCGTTTGTGGATGAAGGTACTGAGCGGGTGCTTGATGTGCTTCAGGAACGCGCTCTTGTGAATACCATCTTTCTTGCCGTATTCACCTACGGGCGAGGTATTGCCGGCAGACAGATTCCGGGCCAGCCGCTGCCCGATCACGGCAAGCAGGAGTACGATCTCAACTTTCACGGCGGGAACTTTGCTACTCCTCATCCCCAGTACTACAAGAATACGGTTCTAAAAGACACCCGCGCCCCCGATCACGGCAACTTGGACATCCTCGCCGAAGTACTTCCCTCTGCAAAAAACCGCGGCATGAAGGTGATCTGCTGGCTAGAGGATGTGTTTCGAATTGACCTGCCAAACATTGAAAAACTTCAAGAGCGGGATCTGTATGGACGGAATGCCGAGACGCTATGCCTCAACAATCCGGACTACCGGAACTTTCTCACTGGCTTAGTCGAGGACTATGCCCGTTCCTATGATATTGACGGAATTATGTGGGGATCGGAGCGGCAGGGCGCACTGTCAGACGCTTTGGGAGCGACCCACGACGTACCGCCAGTCGATCCTGGTAACGTTACATGCTTCTGCGGTTTTTGTCAGAGCAAAGCCAAGGCGCAGGGCATCAATGTGGAACGGGCCCGGCAGGGATTCCTGGAGTTAGAAAAATTCGTCCGTTCGGCGCGAAGGGGCATACGCCCCGTCGACGGCTACTACGTTCAATTTTGGCGGCTTCTACTACGGTATCCCGAACTGGCTGCCTGGGAGATGTTCTGGACCGAGAGCCTTCGCGAGACTTACGCCGCAATCTACAAGACGGTAAAAACAGCGAACCCGGCAGTTCCCGTAGGTTGGCACATTTGGCACAACAATTCCTTTAATCCCATCTATCGCGCGGAACAAGACCTGCATGAGCTTTCGAATTATTCGGATTTCATAAAGGTCGTCATGTACAACAACTGCGGGGGCGAGCGAATGGCGCTGTACGCAAACAACATCGGCTCGACGCTTTATGGAGATCTCTCGAAGCAGAGCGTGATCGATCTCAACTATGCATTCATGGGATTCAGAGAGCGCAGCTACGATGAGATTCCTCACACCGGGCTGTCCCCAGACTATGTCTATCGCGAGACGAAACGCGCCCTCGAGGGTGTTGCTGGAACAAAAACCTTGATTTGGCCGGGCATTGATATCGACATTCCAACCGAGCCCAATCACAGCAAGTGCACGCCCGAAAGCGTTAAGGAAGCAGTTCTGGCAGCTTTCCGGGCTGGCGCCCCGGGCGTGATTCTATCCCGCAAGTACTCTGAGATGCGTCTCGCCGACCTCAACGGCGCCGGAGAAGCCATCCGCGAGTTGAAAATGGCTGGTTGAGGGTAGACGCCAAGCGTCTCGGGATGGTGCGCCCTCTTGATCGGATTGAAGCGTGGAGCACTACCGAACGACTCGCAGCCACCATGGGTTGCACCCGCGAAACCGGTCGGAACCCGCCACCGATCGTATGCATTCTCTGTGGGAGAGCCGATAAAGCCGCGGCATTGTAGGACCGCAATCCAACCCTCGGACGATAAAACCCGTCCATTCAGGTGCGCAGTTAACGCGGGTTTCGACTTCGCCGCTTGGACCCTGGACTCGAAACTACAGCCGACATGGGAGGGCCACCTACCTGTTCGATCGCGGCCTGAAGGCAACGACGGACAAATGGCCGTTCCAGCTCCTCCTCGTTGCGGATCGTGATGTGTCGAATTGCCTTGCCCTTGCCGATGAGGACTCCACTCGGATCCGGGAGCAGTGCACCGCGGTTAAAGCCGAGGTTCACGTGAGTGCTGTAAGTAACGATGTGGCAGAAGCCGTCCTTCAGCGGTTTGCCAGTGAACGAATAACCGATTGCGAGCGCATAGCCTTTCGAGATGGACTCAACCGCCTGAGGTGCCTCTTCGAGGACTACGTCGCGCACCGCCAAGGTTAGATTTGAGACGTGAGGGCCGTAAGGGGCGAGATAGCCCAGCAGTTGGCGAGCTGGGGGTCTTGTCATGATCACAGAGTCTACCAAGGATTACTCACCAACCAGCTTGATTTGCCGTGACAGCGTCTCCGGGGGCCATGCACGTTCTGACGCGCACCAATTTGTTACCATTTCGGCTGGGCCGACCTTGTCTATGCGCGGAAAAAGAGACGCAAGACTCTGGCGCCGTATGCTACTTGAATCTTTCTACGCTCACCACTTGAGAAGAGATCCCGTCATCGGCGCCCTGCCTAGCCAAATCAGGGGACTGAGATACAGTGCGCTACTGATCTCGGTCGTGTTGCTCGTTGGGAGCGCCACGGTTGATGCCACCGGCCAGGAGGGCCAAGCGCGCCGCCAGGAAGGCGTACAGCAAGATCTTCAGAACAGGACCCCGGCACAGCGCGCAGCTGAAACGCGCACATTTCTTGGACTGGGAGCCATACCGGATGAAGTAGCGGCCGCACGCGGCGCGCCGATGTTCGTGACAAGCTGCGCCGGCTGCCATGGACAGGGTGCTCGCGGAGCGATAGCGCCGAGCTTGATTACGTCGGACCTGGTTCTAGGAGACGAACATGGAGAACGTCTGGTGCCGTTCCTCAAGCAAGGCAGGGTGGGAAAAGGCATGCCTGCATTCGCGATGTCTGACCAGCAGCTCAGGGACATTTCTGAGTTTCTGCACCTGCAGGTGGAGAATGTGGCAAACCGCGGGACTTATCATGTGCTGAACATTCTGGTTGGGAATGCTTCGAAGGGGAAAGCCTATGTGGAGACGCATTGCATGTCTTGCCACTCGGAGGAGACATTCGCGCACATCGCAAGCAAGTTCCGCTCGCCCGAGCAGCTGCAACGCAACTGGATCTGGCCGGCGCGCGGTCAAAGCATCACTGCCAATATCAAGACCGGAAACGGAACGATTTCGGGACAGGTAAGACAGATCAGCGATTTTCGTATCGCGCTCGTGGACAACTCGGGCGAAACGCACACAGTCGACCGCGTTCCCGGAGTAGAAGTACAGGTGAATGATCCACTCGCCGAGCACGAGCGGCTCATGATGACCTTAGCCAATGATGACATGCATAACGTAACCGCTTACCTCGAGACACTGAAATGAAGGCGACTACGGCATTCTCCACTATGCTAGCCACCGCCGCGGCGATCGCCTCGTTCCATGCCCTCATCGTCTCGGTGAGCCCAAACGCAATCGGCACTGCGCCAGTCACGAGCTGGCCCACTTTCAATGGCGATTACAGCGGCGAGCGCTACAGTACGCTCACTGAGATCAACCCCGACAACTTGGATCGACTTCAGCCGCAATGGGTACACCGGATTATCGAGGTTGGAGAGCAGCGCGGGGCCCCGACCCCGATCATCAAGTGCACACCCCTGCAGGTAAACGGGGTGCTCTATATAACGATTCCTGATCATCTCTGGGCGCTTGATGCCCGGACCGGCAAGGAGCTGTGGCACTACGACTGGGTGGATCATGGTGGACACCTGGTGGGACAGCGCGGCGTGGGCATCTGGAATAGCACGGTGTTTTTCCTGACCCCTGACAACTGGCTGATTTCCCTTGACGCGAATACGGGGAAGGAACGATGGAGGAAGAATTATGCCGACGCACGGAAGCAGTATTTCTCCACCTCGGCGCCGCTGATCGTGAAAAACCACGTCATTGTGGGGGTGGGTGGAGATGCCATGGACATGCCGGGTTTTCTTGACTCGTTCGACCCGGTAACCGGGGATTTGCAGTGGACCTGGTGGTCGACGCCCCGCAAAGGCGATCCCGCCCTGAAAACTTGGCCGAACGAGGCAGCCTCGGACCATGGTGGCGGTATGACCTGGATGCCCGGGACCTACGACCCGGGGCTCAACCTTCTCTATTGGCCAACGGGAAATACGAATCCAGTGTTTGCAGGCCAGGGCAGGCCGGGTGCGAATCTGTGGACCGAATCGATTGTGGCCCTCGATGTGGATACCGGAAAGCTGAAGTGGTACTTCCAGGTGTCACCACACGACACCCACGATTTCGACAACACCACCGCTCCAATTCTGTTCGATCGAACTGTGGACGGAAAGCCTAGGAAACTACTCGCCCAGGCAGCGCGAAATGGATTTTTTGTGACCCTCGACCGGGTCACCGGCAAGTACTTGGTGGTGAAGCCGTATGTTCCGCTCGATTATTCTTCGGGCCTGTCACCAGAAGGCGAGCCCATTCCAATCCCCGAGAAGGATCCTTCCGTCGGGGGTTCGATTAACATTGTCAATGCGTCGAACTGGCCCGCCCCAGCATACAGTCCGAAGACTGGCCTGGTGTATGTGAACTCAGTGGAGGGCAAGGCGATCTACTACCTGACCGACGATAGCGACCATCCTTCCGGCTACGGAGGCACCGGCGCCGGCATCGGGCATGTAGTCAGAGTGTTGCAGGCTATCGATCCGCTCACCGGAAATTCGGTGTGGCGGCATGCCTATCCGAACCTGAACAATGCACCGACCACGGTGGGGCCTAGCATCCTGACAACTTCGAGCAATTTACTGATTTCGGGTGATGATCAGAAGAACCTGATTATTTTCAGTGCCGACAAGGGTCAAATTCTGTGGCATCACGAACTGCATGCCAATGAATCAGGTGGGATTGTTACCTATGTGCTGGAAGGAAGGCAGTACATTGTATTCGGCGCCGGGGACAGCCTCTACGCCTGGAGCCTGCGCAGGTAACGCCGTGCCGCGCGCGTAGGTGGGTGACTCGGTTACGTGCAACTGGCCCCGGAACAGGCGCCGGCCCCCGTAGGACCGTCGAAGAGATCGACAGAGCAAGCGAACACAACAACCAGCAAAGAGGAAGTCGATGAAAATCGATCTGAGTGGCCGCATCGCGGTGATTACCGGGGGGAGCCGTGGCCTGGGTGAAGCCATGGCGAAAACTCTGGCCAGCGCCAACGCGCAGATTGCCCTGGTGGCGCGCGACCGCGCACGCATGGAACTGGTGCGGGCCGACATTGCGGCGCAGGGAAAAGTGGCCGAGGTGTTTGTCGCTGACGTCACTCAGGAAAATGAGGTGGCAAAATTGGCCGAGGCGGTCAATGCCCGGTTCGGCAGCCCGCAAATATTGATCAATAGCGCCGGCACTAATCTCAGGAAGAACCTGGTGGATTTCACCCTGCAGGAGTTTCGCAGCGTGCTCGACGCGAGCCTAATTTCGAGTTTTCTGATGTGCCGTGCATTTGTGCCGGGAATGAGAGGAACAGGATACGGACGCATTCTGAACATGAGCTCGATCATGAGCCACGTTTCGCTTGCCGGTCGCACTGCCTATAGCTCTGCAAAGGCTGCCCTGCTCGGGCTAACCAGGGCTTTGGCCCTGGAACTGGCCACGGATGGAATTACGGTGAACGGGATCAGCCCAGGGCCCATTGGAACCGACATGAATCGCCCGATCATGAACAACCCGGAACTCAACACTCAATTCTTAGCAAACCTGCCGGTAGGAAGATGGGGCAAAGTGGAGGAAATTGGCGCTCTTGCCTGCTATCTCTGCTCCGAGGCTGCGGGCTTCATTACCGGAACCGACATCCTGATCGACGGTGGGTGGACGACCCGGTAAGTGGTGGAATGAATGGAGTCGGGGCCCCACACCTGCAACCCGGAACTCCGGTTTATCGAGGTGCCGAGATTGACGGGGGTTGGGATGAGGGCGGCACGTAGTCGACCAGAGTGTCCACGGGTTTGTGAGCTGCCCAGGCAACCCCGCGCAACAGCATCTGCTGAATCTGATAGTTGGCGAAATTGGCGTACTCATGTCCCTGCATCCAAACAAAGGCACGTGCGGGCTGTCCGCCAGCCAGGGTATGTTCATAGGTCCATATCTGCGGGACAACTTCGCCTTTGTGTGTGCCAGCACTCGGAGTACCGGGAATCACGGTTGTGGCGAGTACGTGGATCTCCGGATTGCGTGCCCAGGTCATGAGGTAAAAGGCTTCGTCAAAGATCGTGAGGTTCGACATGCTTTTCATGATTGGGTCAGCAGAATCGACAACGGTGTAGCTGATCGGCGCTCCGAGCGTGTAGTTGACTTCGCCGTGCTTCTTGGCACCGCCGACGAGTGTCGCGAAATAAGCTGGATCAGGGCCGCATAGCGAATCGTGCAAGCTGACCAGTCCTCCGCCCCGTTTGATATAGCCTTCCAGCGCCAATTTCTCTTCATTGCTGAGATACCCAGCATCCCCCTTGTAGATGACGACGACGTCCGTATGCTCAAGGTCGGTCATCGACGGTGGGTGCAGCGCGCCATCGACAATGGCGCCATGTTCAGTTAGGACCTTGCTCCAATCCGCCAGGAATTGAGGATAGTCGTGTTGGCCGGCAGAGTGGGATTTGAGTCCCGCCCAGATGTAGATGTGCACACCATTTGGATTTTGCCCCAAGGGGTGAGGAGCCTGGGATTCAGCCGGGTGAGAGGCTTGACAATGGGCGGATGCAGCCAGCAACACGGCAGCAGTATACAGAAGGACAGCGAGCGTGGCGCCGATGCGATGCGCCCTCTGGCCGAACCCCTTCGTGCGGCTATGTCCCAGCAAATCCCTGCACCGCACCGAACGTTGGCCTATTCCCATGCTTCTTAATCGTTGAAGAATTACCCTGAAACGAGCCCCATAGATACACGATTGAAATAAGAGATGTCAATGTGGCTTGCCTGCGGTGACGCAAGCAAATCGGCGAACGATCACCCGCGCGACGTAGCCCGACTGACCGAGCCCCTCCGAACGTGGCAAACTTCCCACAATGTTGCCAGGCGAACACGTTCATTTCGCGCGCTTGTTTCTACAAATCAGTCCCGCAAAAGGATTTATTGGCCTGGCATCTACCTTGCTCTCTGTTTGCGGCGGCAAGTTCGTGGTTTATATTTCACTTTCCCGGAAAAATTAAAGTGATGCGGAAGCCAGTTGCGTTCGCAGTCAAGATGGGTGGAGCGGTGCTGCTCGCAGCGGCCGCGGTTACAGGACTCGTAATCTGGCGCGCAACAACGGTGCTGAAGTCAACCCGGAACGGAATCCAGTCTGAAAGGGAGATTAAGTTCGTCAGTCGTGCGCTCCCCTTGACGGCGAATCGCGGATTCGAGCCTGTAAGCTCCCCGGCGGTATTCACCCAAGTAGTTTCGTTTGACAATGGCCTGTATGTAGCCGGTCCGGCCGGCTTACAGGTTTACGATCCCGCCGGCAAGCTCATCCGTTCCTATTCGGCTGGTCGGGAACTTCCGGGATCTCCTCTGATCGCTATGACCACTGCCGTCTTGGCAGACTCCAAGACACCCGAGCTTGTCATCGCAACTTCAACCGATGGCTTGCTGGCCTTCGATGGCCGCGCCTTCCGGCAAATCTACCCCGAGGATCGAGACGTACGGATGGCAACGGCCGTACTTGCCACGAGCTCTGGTCACCTCTTAATTGGAACGAAGAAGCGAGGGGTCTTGGTCTTCGATGGAAGGCGACTTAGCGAACTTCATCGCACCCTCACCGATTGCTACGTGACCGCTCTCTCGGGAAATGAATCCGACCTTTGGGTTGGGACTCTGAGTCGGGGCGTCCTGCATTTCACCGGCGGTAAGACTGAGTCTTTCAACGAAGACCAAGGCCTGCCCGATAGGCAAGTCACGTCTCTTGCCAGTTTGAAAACAACTACTTATGTCGGCACCCCCCTAGGCGTGGCGGTTTTCAACAATGGGCAATTCTCGAGAGTACTGGCGCCGGGGGTTTTCGCGACTGCCTTGCTTGGCATGGAAAGTCAACTCTATGTGGGCTCGGAAGACCAAGGAGTAATTTCGATTCCTTTGGACAAACGTCCTGTGAGTACAGGCGTGACGTCAGGTTCGGAAATGGCAGAAGTCCGTCAGTTGTTGACTTCGGGGGACTCAGTTTTCGCAATGACCCGCAGAGGGCTCTATCGCCTGAAGCCTCATGCCTTCGGATGGGAGCAAGTGCTTCAGCCAGATGCCGCCGTTCTGAGGGACCGCCACATCTCGGCGTTAGCGGCGGACGGCAAGGGCCGGCTTTGGATCGGCTACTTCGACCGCGGGCTTGACGTGATGGAGGCGGACGCCAGCCGCGCCACGCACATGGAAGACGAACACCTGTTCTGCATCAATCGAGTTTTTCAGAATGTGAGAACCGGAGACATTGAGGTGGCCACCGCCAATGGATTGGTTCGTTTCGACCAATTCGGCAAACAGCAGCAGATCCTGACTCGCGCCGACGGCCTGATAGCAGAGAACGTTTCCGATGTGGTCGCCTACGGCGATGGTCTCGCGCTGGCCACTCCGGCCGGGCTCACCTTCCTCGATTCCGGCGGAGCGCGAAGCATGTACGCATTCCAGGGACTGGTCAATAACCACGTGTATGCGCTTGCCGCCTCAGGCAATCGATTGATGGCGGGCACACTTGGAGGGATCTCGGTCCTCGACAAAGGAAACGTCGCCGCTAACTACACGACGGGAAATTCCAACCTGAAGCACAACTGGATTACTGCTGTCGTTCCCGTGGGCCCGGAGTGGATGGTGGGAACCTACGGCGCGGGCGTCCTTGGCCTGGATCCTTCTGGCCGGTTTCGTACGTTCGACCGCGGCTCGGGCGATTTCGAAGTAAACACCAACGCAATGCTGGTCCGGCCTGACTTTGTTCTGGCTGGCAGCCAAGGCGAGGGCCTGTATGTGTACAACCGCCAATCTGGCCACTGGTCGGTGGTCGAGCAGGGTCTTCCGTCCTTGAATGTGACAGCCCTTGCTTCGGCCAACGGCTACATCTACGTCGGAACTGATAACGGCCTGGTCCGCATACCAGAGCGAATGCTCCACCTATGAGAAGCGCCCTACTGATCTTCGTTTTTACTGTGGCAATCCGGCCTCTATTGAGCGCCGATGCCGGAATTCTGCTCCCCCGCGACAAGCAGCAACCCGATGCAAGCGTTCTCTCTCTCGAAGAAATGGAGATCAATGTCCGCATCGACGGCGGCGACGCGCGCGTCTTCGTCAAGCAGATTTTTGCTAACCACACATCAAATATCGAAGAAGGCAACTATGTTTTTGCGCTTCCCAGTCATGCCACAATTTCCGATTTCGCCACTTGGGATGGCCCGACACGGCTCCCAGCCGTAATTCTGGAACGCAAGCGCGCCGAAGATATCTATACCCAACTCAAACGGCAAGCCGTTGATCCTGGCCTGCTGCAGATGGGAGAGCGCGGCTCAGAAGAGGCGCGGCGCACGTCGGTGTTCAGCGCGCGGATCGTGCCCATTCCCCGCTATGGGACGAAGCGGCTCGAGATCGAATATCACGAGTCGATCCCGGTCGAGAGCCTGAAGTCGTATTTTGCGATTCCGCTTCATCCCGACGCTTACCGGGCGCAAGCCGCCCGCCATTTACGGATTCATTTTGAGCTGCACTCGGCGCACGCAATCCGCAATTTTCTGGCTCCGGCAAAAACTTTCCCTCTTCGCTTCGGGCAGAATTCCGCGCATGTTATCGAGGCAGAATTTGAGGGTAAGAATGTACAACTCGGAGAGGACTTTGTTGTTACCTACGATCTCGATCCGACCGATTCCGACAAACTGCAGATCCTGACCTACCGCAACCCGGTGAGCGAGCAGCCTTCTCCCACCGACACAGCTCCCGAGCGCAGCACGAACGAACCAGGCTTCTTCGAAGCTGAGGCGCTAGTCGGCCCTGGAGCCAGCCAGGGCCCGGCAGCTGCGACCGGGAGCACTCCCTCAAGGACGGTCATCGTTCTTTTCGACACCTCGCTCTCAATGCAGTGGGAAAAGCTCGAGCGCAGCTATCAGGCTTTAGAGACCCTGCTGCGAAATCTCACGCCAAACGATCGCTTCAGTCTGGTGGTTTTCAATTCTGAAACACAAACCCTGCCTCTTGCCGCGGCGACACCCGCAAACGTCCAGCAGGCGATCGACTCGATTCTCGCCAGCCGGCTTCGCGGAGGCACCAACATGCAGCGCGCGCTACAGGCCGGCTTGCGGCAATCGACGCTAGAAGGTGCGAGCAATTCCTACCTGGTGCTTCTCAGCGACGGCGGCGCTACCCATGGGCCCATCCTGAACAGCCAGTTGGCATCGTGGTACGCGTCGGCGTGGAAAGCAATTCCGCTTACGCAGCGTCCCCGCACCTATATTCTGGCGGTCGGCGACGACGCCAACCTCCCGCTGCTTCGCATGCTCGCCCATCAGGACGGGGTGCTCGAGCAGGTGCTCTCGACAGAACCGATGGAGTTCAAGTTGAACTCTTTCTTATCCAAGATTGGCCGCAGCCCCATCGGCCAGCTTCAACTTACGCTCGATCCGGCCGATTCCGCCGATAGCGTGTACCCGCTGCAAGATGCGGCATTCTCTGGATCGCTAGCTTCATGGGTCGGCCGTTACCGGGCGCCTGTGCCAAGTGCTACCTTCCGAGTTCAGGGCCTCCGCGACGGCACCCTACTCGAACTCCACGGTAAGGCCAGTTTCCCTCGCGAATCGCTCGAGCATCCGCAACTGCCAAGACTCTGGGCCCGCGCCCGTGTCGACGCGCTGCTTCAGAAGATCGAGCGCGAAGGCGAGGACCAGGCAAGTATTGACGAAATTATCCGCCTGTCGAGGAAATTCAAATTCGTTACTCCCTACACATCGTTCCTGGCGGTGCCCCGCGCGCTGCTTCGCCCGCGTGTGATTCGGCCCGGGGACCCAATCTTGCGCGTAAAGACCGACGAATCGATTACCTCGGTAGTTGCGCTGTTTCCCTTTGGCCTGACCCAGCCGTTGCGGCACCTGTCGGCGGAAGACGTCTGGCAAACTCGCTTTCTCGCACCCACGGATATGCAGGACGGTACATACACTGTGCGTCTGATCTTGCGCGACCGTTCAGGACACACGTATCGCGAATCAAAGACGTTCGTGATCGCGAGCAAGCCGCCGGTGGTGCAAATTCGCCTCCCCCGCGCGCGTTTCGAGCGCGGTGAAGCGATAGACCTCGAGGTCCGAGCCTCGCAGAACACCCGCACGCTGGTAGCCAGGCTAGAGGGCGCAGCACCCGTTGAACTCCGCTGGAACCCCAGCGCCCGAGCCAGCACAGGAACCCTGCTAGTTCCAGAGCAGGCGATTCCGGGAAGCTACAAATTGACGGTGACGGGTGAAGACATCGCCCACAACATTGGCACGCAGGAGGTGCAGCTTGAAGTTCTTCCGTAATTCAGCTGCCAAGACCTCACCCGGCCGGCGCATGCGCCGCTGGATGATTGGAGCATTCATGCTCGCCATCGCCGGCTCGCTGACGGCAATGGGCGAGCTTCCTTCCTGGATTCGAAACATCGAATCAGCCAGCGCCCGTGAGGCGGCATTCTTCCGCATGATGTCTTTGCCGAAGGGGGCCGTTGCTTTCCGGCGTCCTCCCAGCGAGACCCGGCCGGCCTTGACGGATCTTATCCGGAGCCAGCCTCGCAACGCCGATCTGTATTCGTTGCGCGCTCTTGAAGACGAGCAGCAGCTCGATTTTGCCGCTGCCGAATCAGACTGGAAGGCCTATCGAGAGAACGCGTCCGATAAGATTCGCGGCGAACTTGCTCTCGCGGATTTCTATCACCGCCGCCTGCGCCCGAGTGACGAGATCCGGACGCTCTTGCTCGTGGGCTCGGCGCCGGCGATCGCCGCCGAGAAGCTGACTCCTTCCCCGCAACAACAGTCTTGGCAGGCGTTTGAACGGATCTTTAGGATCATTCAAGAGCAGGGGCTGCCCCAGGATGTCTCCATCACACAATACCGGGCATGGATCGCGCGGTATCCACAGGAACCTTCTCTCTACGCGCGCTTTCTTCAGTTTCTTGTAGCGGAGAAAAAGTACTCCGACGCTGTGCAGCTGATTTCAAGCTACCACCAGCAATTCCCCGATGACCAGATTTTCCCGGTAAAGGCCAAGGCAATGGTTGAATACCGCCAGGGCTCGGTGCGCGAGGGACTCGCGGTTTACGAACAGACCTTCCAGCCTCTTTGGGACCCTGAGCTCGTTAAAAGCTATTTCGATTTGCTGCGCGAAACCCAGAATTTGCGCAAGTTTCTGGACCAGGCGCGGTCGTCGTTAAGCGCACACCCCGAAGATCTGAACGCAATGGCACGCGTTTTTTACTACTACCAGCAACAGGGGAAACTCGACGCTGCACAACAAGCCATTTCGGATTTTCGGTCGCACAAAGAATCGAGCGAAGCAACCTGGACATCCCAAGAGCTATACGTTTGCGCTCGTTTGCTCGAAGACATCCATTTCTATCCCGAGTCGGCCCGCTACTATTTCGCCCTTTACAACAGCAAAGGCTCAGACGAAGCGCAGGAGCGGGCGATCTACGGCCTCGGCAACATCCTGCTCACCGCGCCAGAGACCTCCATCCGGTTTGGTTCGGGAGAACTGTCGATGTATCGCGACATCGCGAGCCTGGACCAAGGCCCCGGTTATTGGAACGGCATTCTCTCGCTGATTCTGAATTCGACAGAACCTGCTTCGCATTATTCAGAAGAGGAACTTCGCGCGGTTCCTTATTTTCACCGATCTCGAGCGGCGGAATTGATCTCACGATTCGACGCTCGGTTTCCTAATTCCTCACACCGGCCTGAGCTGCACGCGAAGCTCTTGCAATACTATGCCGGCGCGGGTGAGAGCGACGCCGTGATTCAAGGAGGGCGAGAGTTTCTGTCGTCCTTTCCAAACGCTCAGCAACGGACCTCCGTTGCTCTCGAGATGGCGGACGCTTTTGAGCGCAAGAACGACGTCAACAGCGAGTTCGCGATCTACGACTCGGTGCTCAAGGAAATTGCCGCGGGCGCCGAGAACGTTCCTCTGGGGCAATCTGCGAACGCTGAAGGCCGGCAGTATGGGACCCTTGACGCGCAGCGCGAGGAAGAGGGCGATGATCAGCCAGAGCCGCCGCAGGAGAATTTAGGCTCCCGCTCGTCGAGTCACGCATTCGAGATTGGCGCGACCAACCCGTCGCCACTGCCGGCGGGACCGCGTTCCCTCGAATACTCGCGTGTGCTCGAGCGTTATCTCGCGCGGCTGGTCGAGATGAAGCAAATCCCGCGAGCGCTTTCAGTTCTCGCCGGTGAAATCGATCGCAATCCCGACGATCCTGGCCTCTACGAGCGGCTCGCGGTCTTTCTCGACCAGAACCACCTCGGTGAAGAACAAGAGCAAGTTTACCGCCGGGCGATGGCCCGCTTCCCGGACCGATCCTGGTACGACAAGCTTGCGCGATTCTACCTCCTCTACAAGAGAAACTCTGAATTTGAGCAACTCACCCGCGATGCAATCAAGAGTTTCAGCGGCACCGACCTCGAACGCTACTTCTCGGGCGTGTATGGTTCCTCGGCACTTTTTTTGAGGCTGAATCTGTACGCAAACCAGCGTTTTCCTCACAATCCGGTCTTTGTCCACAATCTGCTGCAGGCTTATCGGACGCGCGATACCTACGATGAGGCGGCATGGGAGGGCTTGCTTCGCCTCCACTGGTTTGAAAAAGCCGACCTCCGGAATGTCTTTTTCGAGTTTCTTTCCAGCCACGGGCGTCTGGAAGACGAGTTAAGCGAGTTGCGGCAAAGCGCACCGGACGAGAAGGCATGGCAGGGGAACCCCGCCGCGGCCGACTTCCTGGCCAGCGGGTACCTGTGGCAATCGCACTTCGAAGAAAGCGCGCGGCCGCTGAGATCGCTGGCTGAGCAGTATCCAGCGGAACGCGAGATCGCCGATACTGCGTCCGCAATCTATCGTTCGCTAGCGTACTTCGATCCCGATGCGACGGCTGTCGCGGCAAGAATCCAGGACAATCTGCTTCAGGCGAACCCGGGCAACACCGAGATTCTGGCGCGCATTGGCGATATCTACTCGGATCGCGAGCAGTTCCCGAAGGCAGCGCTTTACTGGGAGCGCATCCCGCGGATTTCTCCTGGCGGCCAGAGTGGCTACCTCGAAGCAGCCACCATCTATTGGGATTATTTCGATTTCGACAACGCCTTGCGGCTGCTTCAGGAAGGGCGCGAGCGCTTGCACAATCCCGATCTCTATGCCTATGAAGCAGGCGCGATCTATGAGAACAAGCGCGACTACCGTCATGCGATTGATGAGTACGCAAGGGGCGCGCTCGAGAGTTCGAATTCCTCGGCCAATTCACGGCTGCTGCAACTCGCCCTCAGGCCCAAGCTCAGGGAGTTCGTCGATCAGGCCACGGCAAATATCGCCTCAGCAAACCCATCGATGGCCGCCGTGAATCTGCGCGTTAACGTATTAGAGGTGCAGAATCGCAAATCGGAACTGGAGTCATTCCTCGATTCAGCCATCGGCAGTACGACCACGATCGAACAAGCGGAAGACATCGAGAACCTTGCGCAACAGAAATCGCTCGAAGGCGTCCGCCAGCACGCGCTTGAACGACAAATCACCCTGACCAAAGACCCCGTGACGCGCTTACGGCTTCGTTATTCCCTCATAGGCCTTTATGAGGCGCACAAAGACTCTGTTGGCGCCGAACGGAACGTCGAGGCGCTCTATCGCGAAAACCCGAGGATTCTCGGGGTGGTCCGCTCCACGGTCGATTTTTATTGGCGCGTAAAGAACTACCCCAAAGCCATTGCCGTCCTTTTGCAGGCTGCCAACGACAGCTCTCCTGAACTGGCGAAGCAGTTTGACTATGAGGCGGCTCGCAAGTCCACCGAAGCAAAACGATATCAGCAGGCTCGCGATCTGCTGTCCCAATTACTCGAGGCAGACCCCTACAACAGCGAGTACCTGGCTGGCATGTCCGATGCTTACGCGCGTGAGGGCGATGACCGTGGTTTGCAGCAGTTCTATACGGAGGAAATTGCGCTGTTTAAGAATGCGCCTCTGCTGGCCGAAACGCGGAAGACGCAAATTGCCAGCTTGCGCCGGGGCTTGATTCCGGCTCTCACGCGTATGAAGGACTATGCCGGGGCACTCGACCAATACATTGAGCTCATTAACAACTTTCCAGAGGACCAAGCGCTGACCACCGAAGCTGCGTTGTATGCGCAACGGTACCAGCGCCAGCCTCAACTTCTGAATTTCTATGCAAAAACAGTGGCCGCCTCGCCGCGCGATTTTCGCTGGCCGATGGTACTCGCCCGCGTCGAAACTAATTTCGAGGATTATCCGGCTGCAATCGCAACCTATGCAAAGGCGATTGGGGTGCGCCCCGACCGTTCCGACCTCTACATCGCGCGCGCGGAACTCGAGAATCGGCTCATGCGTTTCGATGATGCCTCCGCGGATTATGAGCACCTGTATCAGCTGAATTACAAAGCGCCCGAGTGGATGGAAAAGGTCGCCGAAACTCGCGCCCGTCAAGGCAAGACAACCGAGACGGTAGCTGCCCTGAAGATGGCGCTTCTCGATGGCCGCCCGGAGAACGCGAGGAATTATTTCGAAGTCGCGCGACGGCTGGAGTCCTGGGCAATACTTTCGGAAGCTCGTACTTTCGCGGAACAGGGAGCGAAGGCTGCCGGCGCAGATCTTCTGGCGGATGGCGACAACCTGAGCGGCGCCAAGACTTATGTGCGCATCATGACGCGCCTGCGCCAACACGGAACTGCCTACGAACGAATGAGCACCGCATTGTCGGATGCGTCCTCAGAACTGAACCTGGTCGAACAACAGGTCGCAAAGCAGGGGGTTCTGGGTATCACCGACCAGCAATGGCGGACAAGAACGCGGGTTTCCCGCGTCCAGACCGCGCGGAATGGGATGGTAGCCGTGATGCAAGAGATGGGCAACACCATCAACCGGTACTCCACCCCGGAGGAGCGGCTTGCGTTTGCGAGCTTTGCGGAGGCCAAGCGCAGGGACATGGACCTCGGCGACGTAGAGGAGTTCGCGATTCCGCTTGCCGAAGCGTCCGCTCTGGCAGATCAGGAGGCGCGCTGGAGATTCGAGGTCATGATGTCGCAGGCTCGTCCAAACGGCCGCTACTATGCGCAAATGCAGGCACTCATCAACCTTCAGACCCGTCGCAGCAGGTTTCTGGAGCTTGCCGCACAGATGGAGCAGCTAGCGTCAGCGCTGCCGCGATACCCCAACGGCATGCCTCAAGCGCCGATGCTCGCGGCAGCCGATGCGTACTATTTCGCGGGGGATACTCCCAACGAGTTCCGGTTGTTGTCGGATGGATTTGCAGTCAGCTGGGCAATGGACCAAACCCACCAAGAGCGCTTCTTCCGCTTATTGTTGCAGCGCAACCCTGACGAACTCGCTAGGATTGCGGGGAGATGGACTCCGGTCGGCGATCAGGCAACGCGCTTCGTTCTCGCTAACGGCAGCTCCTCTCTTGCGCACGCCGTGGTTCAAGCACGAGGGCGCACTCATCCGGCAGTGTGGGGCAAGTCCTACAACGCGCTTGTCGGCTTGTATTTCAACGAGCGCGCGCCTGAGGTGAAAGGCGCATTTGTTGGCGCACTGGGCGGCGATTCCACCATTGGCGAACTCCTCTCGTCGAGAGTGGACCGCTCCGAGCAGCTCGCCGGCACGCTATGGTTCTATTACGGCTCCCGTTACGGCGAGTACCTCGGGGGTGCACAACAGGGGGATGCCGAAGATTTTATACTCGCGGGGCTCGAAGAAAGCCCGGCAACCGCGGCCAACTACCTCAATCTCGCCGATTACTACATGGCAAACGGCGAACCCAAACGCGCGATCGAAGAGTACAACCACACACTCGATCTTGCCCCCAGCCGTGCCGACGTGCATGACGATCTTGCGATCGCCTATTACCAGCAAGGGGATCGTGTGGCGGCACTCGAACAATGGAAACTGGCTTTGGCCGAGCTGCTGAAGCAGATCAATAGCTCTCACGTGCCCGACACGTTCTGGCACGACTTCGGCAGTACCTGCGATGAACTTCGTACTCGACACCTGTTTGCCGAGCTGAAGCCGGACGTCGAGAGCGCCATCCGCACTTATCTTCGTCACAATGGCAACTGGAGATCGAACGCCGTGCTCAAGCCAGCGTACTTGGCTGTCGGCGATCCAGTGTTTGCGACACCCTGGCTGGTAAGCCTGTCGTCTTCTGCCACCGATCCCGCGCAGATCCTCGCAGACCTTGCTGAGGCGGGCTGGATCCCTGCGGCACAGCATGCACAGATCTATCAACGCATTCTCGACCTGAAAACAGCGGCGCTCGCGGGACTCTCCGGTACAGAACGAGACTCGGCAATGGTGGACGCGGCCGATTGGCAAGTACGTTGGATCAGCTATCTGGTAAGGATCAAGCAGTACTCTCAGGCGGCGGATGTTTTGGCAACGCTGGCTCCGGAAACGCGCACTGCGCAAGCGGCAACTTTGATCCCGCTTGAACTTCGTATCGCCTCACAACTGGACACCCTCGATGCACAAATCGAACACTATCGCTCAGTTCCCGAGGATATTCCCGCGTCTGACTTGCTCCGGGCAGCTGCAAAGCAGATGTTTGAGGCCGGGGATAAACAATCGGCCCGCAAAATTCTGGAATTCGTTTTCGCGCGGGAGATCAATGAACATCAATTGTCGGCAACGAACTTTCTTGGACTTGCCGAAATACGGATTGCTTCGAACGACACGCCAGGAGCTCTGGACCTTCTACGTCGTCTCGTCGCGGTCGTCGGCAATCCGTTCGAGAACCTTGATCCCGCATCCTCCTTACTGGAAAGGACGGGTCACCCTGCTGAGGCAATCGAGTTCCTCGAACCGTTAGCGAAGTCATCGCCATGGGACCCGACTTATCAGTTACGTCTTGCAAAGGCAAAGTTAGCTGCGGGGCGGGACGCGGCGTTAGCACAGGGCTCCCTCTCGGCGATAGCATCCGCGCCGAACAACTCTTACGGGGTTCGCTCCCAGGCCGCACTGGCGCTCACGGGAACGCCTCATCCGGGGTTCGGGAGCGAAGAATTGAACTTCCTGGCTGGTGGTTCGACCGGCCTGGTTGACTCGGCCGACAAGTTCTACTTCTATGAAGCTCGCATCAAGGCTGCGCAAAGCGTCCAGGATCCGCAACTCAAGATGCGCTTGATGACCCACTGCACCATCGACTTTCCTAGGCGCGATGAAGCGCGTCTCCCGTTGTTCCGGGCGGCGGTCGAAGCACGCCAAGATGCCTTCGCCTTGGGGATCGTTGAACCCGTTTTCCGCCAATTCGCCCAGGGCTACGTTCCCAGGGAAATGAAACAGATTGCCAGGTTCGAGGATGGTTCAGCCGATGACGACAGCGAAGGAACCTACTTCACAGTGACAACGAAACTCACGGACCAGCAGCAAGTCGAGGTCTCGCAGGCGCTCGGCGAAGTCATGCTGCGGCTCAAGCGCCCCTCAGAAGCTTTGCCGTACTTTCAAACTGCACGCCGGTTAGAAACAGGACAAGCGAATCGCCGGATACTGAACAAAAAGATTGCTAACTTGAAGGCGCTGCAACAAATTCAACGACAGAACGAAGGCCGAGAGCCCGTCCTGCATGATGCACTCGAACAGGACCGCATCGTGCGACCAAAGTTACTGGCACGCAATCGGCGGGCCGATTCTTTCTCAGACAAAGGAGGCGTCGAGCCATGAAGCGCGCATCCCTAGTGTTCCTCATCACGGTCGTTCTTGTCGCAGCGGTCGTCATCGCGCGCCGCGCAGACGCCGCTCCCGATGCTTCTTTCTCGAAGTTCATCCCGGCCGGCCCGGTGTTGTACCTGGAGACAAAAGACTTCTCTTCCCTGCTGAGTGACTGGAATGCCTCACCTGGGAAAAAAGTCTGGGTCAACAGCAGCAACTATGAGGTGTTTTCCCGGTCTCGCCTGTTCTTAAGGTTGAAAGGCGCAGGCGACCAATTTGCCGCGGCCGCCGGCCTTCCTCCGGATATGGATTTTGCCGCGCAGATTGCGGGCACGCGCAGCGCTCTGGCGCTTTACGACATCGGCAACTTGCAGTTTCTCTACATCACGTATCTGCCCTCTGCGAAGTCCTTGCAGACGCGACTCTGGCAGACTCGCACTCAGTTTGAACCTCGATCTGCAGGCGGGGCTACGTTTTTTGTGCGTCGGGATCCAGAGTCACAGAAAGAAGTGGCCTTCGCGGTTGCTGGAGACTATCTGCTTCTTGCCACCCGAGCTGACCTACTGGCGGGCTCCTTGCAGCTTATTTCCGGAAGCCAAGACCGGACCATCGAGAGCGACGCTTGGTATGCGCAAGGCGTTTCCGCAGCCCACGCAAGCGGCGATCTGAGAATGGCATTGAATCTCGAAAAACTCGTGCTCAGCCCCTATTTCCGCACCTATTGGGTGCAGCAAAACATCACCGAAATGAAGCAGTACTCGGCCGCGGTATCGGACTTGTTTCGTTCTTCCAGGCAGTATCGCGAAGAGCGCGTATTGATTCGGAAGAACCTAGCTTCGGCCGCTTCGGAATCTGCCGCAAGCGCCGTTGCCGATCTTGTTCGCTTCGCGCCGGCGAACTCCGGTCTTTACCAAGCCAAGGTCCTTCCCACCGGTGAGGAGTGCTTCCGTTTGCTGGAGACGAAAATCCTGGCACCGCATCTCGGTGCGGCACCCGCCTCCCAGCTCGCGCCTCAAGCGCAATTGACTAGCGGAGAGACCGGGCAAAGCTCCGATCTTGAAACTCGAATCGATCAGTCTCCGATCGCCAGCGGAGTGAACCGGGGCATATCCGCGCTGCAACAGCTCCTATCGAAGGCGAAGGTGCTTGCGTCCCTGCAAGTGCAGTCCACCGAGCGCGACCCCGCCGGAGTTTTCGTAAGAATTCACTCAGGGGTTACTCTCGCGGCTGAGACAGAATGGAATGATGCGGATGTTCGATCGGCTTTGGTTGGCTTTGTAAGCCCCGACCTCACTACGAGCGAACTCGGGGTTTCCTGGCAACAGAAACCAGGCTACGTGCAACTGGACGGCCTGTGGCCGCTGTCTCTTTCGGTTCGGGGCAAATACCTGTTTGTATCCGACGACGCTCAACTGCTTGAGAAGATGCTTGCGGGTTTTGAACGAAAAGCGGAGGCGAGCTCTGCTGTCATGATTGCCGGCTTCAGCCATGCGAGTGAAAGCAGTAACTTCAGGCGCTTCTCGAACGCTGTCGATCGCAACTCAGCCAGCGAAGGATTTCCTCCCTCGCGCGAGCCCCAATTTTTCTCTGAAAACATGGTTAGCTTGAGCCAGGCGTTTTCGAACGTATCTCGCGAACAGTTTTTTGAGCGCCAGGAGGGTAACACCGTTCGCCAGATCGTCACTTATGATTGGAGGGAATGAGGACGTTTGGTCGGCTCTGTGCGGTTGGATGGATCTTGCTGATAGCCTGTCAGGAGCAACTGGGCGCCCAAGGCTCGACTGCCCCTAGTGCCTCTCTATTTTTGCAATCCGCCGCTCGAAGCTTAACTCATGTCCTAGAACAGTGCGGCACATCCCGTGCGGTCGCGGACTTCCTGTGTTCTCAACGGCAGAACCTCTCCTACCTCCTGATAGACGCTCAAAGCGGAACCGTCCTCCCCAGCGACTGGCCAGGTTCTGAAACGCCAATTCCCATGGGCTCCCTGGTGAAACCTTTCACTGCTCTTGCATATGGTGAGAAACATGAATTCAAGTATCCGGTCCATGTCTGCCGGGGGACCGCCAGTGGTTGTTGGCTGCCACGTGGACACGGCGAGATGCGCCTTGATACCGCCATCGCCAATTCCTGCAACGCGTACTTCAGCGCTCTGACGCGGAATATGCGTGCGAGCGACGTGCGGCCCGTCGCGTTGATGTTCGGCCTGGAGCAGCCGGATGCACACTCATCTGACGCCAGCCTTGCAGGCATGGGGGCACACTGGCCTATTTCGCCTTTGGCAATGGCACGCGCATATGTGGAACTTAGCCACCGCTTCCAGCAACCCGGTGTCGGCCAGATCCTTGCAGGCATGGAACAATCCTCGCGCGTGGGGACTGGAGCGGCTGTTGGACGCGCCCTTACCAAGACCACCGCGCTCGTGAAAACTGGCACCGCTCCATGCACGCATCCAAAACGGGCGCCGGGCGACGGTTTTGCCATCGTTATGGTCCCAGCGGATCACCCTGAGATTCTATTGATGGTCCGAATGCACGGAATGCCCGGATCACGCGCGGCTAGGGTGGCCGGGGAGTTGCTACGACAGATTCAGTGAGGAACTCATGAGATGTGCCTGTGCCTTGCTGGTCGTATTGGTCGGTTCGAGCGCCCTTGCGCAGGACATCCGAATTGGTGTGTTCAGCCTATTCCACCCTTCAGAACTGACAGTGGGGTCGGGTTCGGGAAATGCAGTTGTCGCTCGCGCGGATCAGCAAAGTCTGATCCTCGATTCCGGCTCTCTCAGCCACCGCATCATGATCCGAGCGGAAAATAGCGTCATCGAGATCCGCTCAGGATCACAGTTGCTACTCACGCACGAGGTCACATTTACCAGCAGAACCGGGGGCCCCGTCGAGTTTGTGCTTTCGGTGCCGGGGAAGATAGCGCGGCGCTATCGGGGACGGCTGTGCGTTAGCAATGTGTCCAGTGAACTGGTTCCGGTTGTCACTATGGACCTGGAAACTGCGGTCGCTTCCGTGGTGGCGGCGGAAACGATTGGGAAAGAGCCCCCAGCGGCTTTGCAGGCCCAGGCCGTCGCCACGCGCTCCTACTTCCTTGCCGGTAAAGGCAGACATAGGGATTTTGATTTCTGCGATACAACTCACTGCCAATTCCTGCGTTCGCCGCCAGCACCGAAAGCCCCCGCCTTTGAGGCCACGGCCGCAACTCGCGGGCTCGTGCTTAAGTTCCGGTCTCAGGCCTTTGCCGCTATGTACACCCGGAGTTGCAGCGGCCGTACTCGCACGCCCGCCGACGTCGGCCTCGCGCCCGGGAATTATCCTTATTACCCTGTCGAATGCCTGTATTGTCGCCGGCACCCGAACCGATGGCACACTCGCATCTCTTCGCCAGATGCCGCAAAACTGCGGCCCTCCGACGAACCTTCTCGCTTGAAAGCCACTCGGACCCTGGGATGGGACTCGATTCCCAGCAACGATTTCACCATGAGGCAAGAGGGTGCGCAGGCGCTGCTCGATGGCGTAGGTCAAGGCCACGGGATCGGCCTTTGCCAGTCGGGAGCCAGAGCAATGGCGGAACACGGCGCTAACTTCCGCGAAATTCTCGCTCACTACTATCCAAATACGGAAGTCGTGGCTCAGCCCTAGCAAACCGGGGGAGCATGCAACGAAAAAGGCTGCCCGATTCGGTCGACGGCTGGATCCGGGCAGCCCGCGCATTTGTTTTCTTTTCACTCAGGAACGTTTGACGCTAAACACCGAGTCCACTTCCATCAACTGTCAATGATTACAGATGTTGGGAAGGTAATTTTTCGCCATCGGTTCATGAGTAAGTCGACTCCAAATATTTGACAAAAATTGATGTTTGCAACCTGCAAGGCAGCTTTATGATTTCCCATAAAAGCTCAGGGAATGCTTCTTTTTGGAGGCGCTCGGCGAGCTGCGTAGGTTGTGAGTCTTCCCTGTCTCGAACATTTGACGCTGAGATCAATATTCACTTCCCGGGCTACGAAGGTTTGGCAAAACCGTCCGTCTGGCTTTTCCCAGAGGTCCGCATATGTCTGAATTGCGGTTCGGCTGAGTTTTCGATTCCTCAAACTGAATTGCAGAAATTGGGGGAGGGTTCCTCGAGCAACGGCCGGCCACGAGAGCGAGCCTGTCCGGTCCCATAACCCTCAGAAAGAAAGGAAAGCCCGCCGCCCCTGAGTCGGCGAGCATATGTACCCGTGAAGTTGTGCGGAATGCTAAGTTGCCGGCCGAAGTTCTGGGAACTGTCAGAACTGACAGTCCCAGAAAAATCCACGGAATCGCCTTTTTTAGCCCGAAGGGTGCTCGAAACCGCGCATGGGTGGCGCAAGGCAAACCAAATCGAGTTTGTGATTTTGACGCCAGCGAGGAAGGCCACAGCTTGCCCGAGTCCACCGCTTTTCTCAACGGGGTTGCATCATTATATCGTGATACGATATACTTAATGCCAGGGGATGCGGCTGGCTGGTCCTCAATAATCAATACGGCATTCGCGGACAGGAGGGGCAATGATTGCGGTCCGGTTGGTGCGCCTCATCGAGAAGCATTCGGATGAATTGACGGACGAACTGTTGCAGAAATTCCAGACTTCCCCACGAACCAGCGAGTTGCGAAGAGTTCCGGTCCAGGAACTCCGGAATCGAAGCGACGAAATTCTGCACAATCTGAGCGATTGGCTGCTTTCGAAATCCGACCACGATGTCGAACGCCGATATCTCGAAATCGGCGCTCTACGCGCTTCTCAAAACATTTCTCTCGCCGATGTATGCTGGGGAATCGTCCTGACCAAGGAACACATCTGGAACTTCCTTCAAAGGGAAGGTTTCCTGCTGGGCCCCCTCGAAATCTTCGGAGAGATGGAACTGCTGCGCCTACTCGACCAGTTTTTTGATCGCGCCATCTGCTATTGCACAGAAGGATATGAAAAGGCAAGATTGGCGAGCCTGACTCGACTCGGCGGTTCCAATCGATCGATTCCGGCGACGTCGGCCTCCTAAAACATAGCCCTTCAACGGATTTTCCCAGAGTGAACCCATCCCGGTTGGGATCTAAGGCCAGCTTCTGAAGAGACCTTATCGCCCTGGCACGATGCTGGCCATCACCGAGAATCCGCAAGCTTCTTTACTGATTTCCAGTGTGGTCGGAAGTGTTTTTGCTAAGGACCTCAGCCGTTTCACGCCGAGACTCGGCGCAATTGTTGGCTGCTCAAGTGGAAATCCCGAGTTTGGGAAGTAACCACCTTGTCAGGAGCACGTAGGCCACAACCAAAACCGCAATCCATCCCCAATCCGGCATGCCAGTCTCCTCTCTCAGCTAGCATTTTACGCAAGAAAGATCACCCTGCAAGCAAGTTCAGCCCGAAGCGAGGTTCATCGTCTTGCGAGTTTAGATTGTCTCCGTAAACGCGGAGCCCTCGTTTATCGCCCTCTCCAGGAAGAAATTGATGTCCTTTTAACGAGAAAACCGCGAGAGGTTAGAATGGTGCGCGACCAATATGCGCAAAACTTCTCTCGCCATTCTCCTTTTTGTAATCGTGCCCGTTTTTCTGATTGGCCAGGGTCAGCAGGACCCCGCCATTATCGCCGTGGATGTAGCTCATCCCGGGGCGGCGATCTCCCCGCAGATGTTCGGGGTTTTTTTCGAGGACATCAATTTCGGTGCTGACGGTGGCCTCTATCCCGAACGGATCAAGAACCGCTCCTTCGAATTTGATAAGCCGCTCATGGGATGGCACCAGATTCTGACCATGATGTCGGGCGGAAACAACAGCGACAAGGGTGAGATGGGGGTCATGACCGATAACCCGCTCCATCCCACCAATCCCCATTATCTCCGGGTCACTGTCCACGAACCCGGATACGGGGTGTACAACACTGGATTCCGCGGGATCGGCGTTGAGAGCGGGGCTGAATATCGGTTCTCTGCATTTGTTCGCACCGCCGGGCCAAAATCCATCCGTGCCACCATCACCGATGCGAGCGGGCGTGAACTCGGAAGCGGAACCCTCGAGGGCTTCGGAAATGCCTGGAAGAAGTATGAGACCGTGATCCGAACCAATGCCACCGAGCCGCATGCGCAGATCAATCTATTTTTTGACGAGAAGGGCTCGGTCGATCTCGACATGGTCTCCCTATTTCCGCTCGATACCTGGGGAAATCGACCCAACGGACTTAGGAGGGATCTGGTCCAACTGCTTGCTGACATGCACCCCGGGTTCCTTCGTTTTCCGGGCGGCTGCATTGTGGAGGGACGCCGTCTCGCAACGCGCTATCGCTGGAAAACCACAATCGGCGATATAACCGAACGCAAGACCATCATCAATCGCTGGAATGACGAGTTCGATCACAAGCCAGCGCCAGATTACTTCCAGTCTTTCGGTTTGGGCTTTTACGAGTATTTCCAGCTGGCGGAAGACATTGGCGCGCGTCCGCTTCCGATTCTGAATTGTGGCATGGCCTGTCAGTTCAATACCAGTGAGACGGCCGCCATGAACGAGATCCATAAGTATGTTCAGGACGCGCTCGATCTGATTGAATTCGCCAACGGCCCGGTCACCTCAACCTGGGGCAAGCTGCGCGCGCAAATGGGACATCCGGCTCCATTCCATTTATCCATGATTGGAGTGGGAAACGAGCAGTGGGGGCCGCGTTACATCGACCGCTATAAGATCTTCGCGGCAGCTCTGAAAGCCAAACACCCGGATGTTCAGTTGGTTGTCAGCGCTGGTCCATTCCCCGCGGGCGAGCCTTTCAACACTCTTTGGTCCAACTGGCGGCAGATGAAGGCCGATATCGTCGACGAACACTACTACATGGCTCCAGATTGGTTCTTGAAGAACACTGCACGCTACGATAACTACGATCGTTCGGGACCGAAGGTGTTTGCCGGCGAGTACGCCGCCCAAACCGCAGGGGTGGCGCGCCCGGACAATCGCAACAACTGGAAGACTGCGATTTCAGAGGCTGCGTTCATGACTGGTCTTGAGCGCAATGGCGATGTAGTACAAATGGCATCGTACGCACCGTTGTTCGCGCACGTCGAGGCGTGGCAATGGACGCCTGACGCAATCTGGTTCGATAACCTTCGCTCCTATGGCAGTACCGATTATTACGTCCAGAGCATTTTCTCCAACAACGTAGGCAGTCGCCTCATTCCTGTGACCCCACAAGCGCAAGAGGGGCTCTATACCAGTGCCTCGCTCGATCAAGGATCGCATGAGCTAATTGTGAAAGCGGTCAACGTAAGCCCGAATGCGCGGCCCGCACAGATTCGCCTAAGCGGCCTGAATCCCTCCGGCACCGCGAAGGTTGTGACCCTAGAGAGCACAGACCTCAACGCGGAGAACAGCCTGGATCACCCGAAGAACGTTGCTCCGAAGTCCTCGACGCTTCCATTGGACTCGTCAACAGTATCTGTTCAGCTGAACCCGTATTCGGTCACGGTTTACCGAATTCCGGTCCGGTAGTGCTGCCAAACAGATTGCGGACGTCGGGGGGGGAGCGGCTGGGGCAACCAAGTGGAACGTTGCCCCTACTTTCGCGTCTGCTCCAGGGGAATGCTTACGCCGGAACGAACCGGTGTGCCGAAATCCGGAGAACCATCCGATCTCCAGGTAAAAGGCTGAGCCCTGGCCGAGCGGTGCCACCCACAGCCCTGTCCCGGAGCTGAGTTCGCATGATATAGCAGCCAGTCCCGGCCGTCAGGAGACTTGAAAAACGAGTTATGGCCCGGTGCATACACATTCGTGCTGGGCGATTGTTGAAACACCGGTTTTGAGGACTTGCTCCAGGAGCGCGCGTCCAATAAGTCGGAACCGGACACAGCGGTCAGCATTCCAAGCGCATAGTAATCGCTCCAACATGCGCTCGCGGAATATGTGAGAAAGACCTTTCCGCCATGAATTAGCACCTCCGGTCCTTCATTCACGTCAATGTGAGGAGGATTTCCGCCCGGCATCTTGGGAGGCAAGTCGCCTACTTTTTCCCAGGGATACTCAGGCGTCGAAATCCGCGCGCGCTTACTTTCAACCGTCCAAGGATTGCTCAGGCGCGCGATGTAAATGCTTTGCGTACCGTTCTCATCACCTTCCCAGCCGGACCAGATCATGTACAACGCGCCTTGATCTTCGAATACGGAGGCGTCAATCGCCCATTTATCCAAAGCATCTGAGATTTTGCCTTTGAATTGCCATTCCCCCTCGAAGGGATCGGCGTTGGCATTCTCGAGAACGTAGATTCGATGGGTCAGATTGGTGCCTGCGTCCGCAGCGAAGTAAACGTACCAGCGCCCGCGTAGAAAATGTATTTCCGGCGCCCATATGTCGTTGGAGTATGGACCGCTCGCAGGTGGCGTCCAGATGATCTTGCTCGGTGCCGACTTAAGCTCTGCCATGCTTCGTGTCTTCCAAAGCGTGAGGTTGGTAGCCGTGGTCCTCATGAAGTAGTAAAAGCCATCTTTGTACTCAACCCAGGGATCAGGGCCGCTCGGCAAGAGCGGATTCACTAGGTTCCTGGAGGCGCCAAAGGCCTGCTGCTGGCACAACATCGTGCAGAGGAGAACTAGAAGAACTGCAATCAGAGACAACCGTCGTTCGGTTCGCATAGGTTCCTGAGATGGCTGAGAGCAGCTTTGAGGAAATCGCCAACTCGCCGAATGCTAGAAATCGTTGGCGTCGAGATTTCCACCAAGCCGCCGGCCGCATAGCGGTAAAACTGTCGCACGTTCCCCCTTCCCGCAAAGCCACTGCCGGGCAGAGGACGACGGCAAAAGATTGTAGCGCGTTTACATGTAAACGTTTACCATGAGCAGCTGGTTTGGTCCTAGGAGGGCTTCATTTTTCATGAAACGCAGAGAATTTCTCCGCAATTCCGCCGTTGCCGCCGGAGTGCTGGTCTTTCGGTCTTCGCCTCTTAGCTTTGCCCAGGGGGCGGACGCTCATATTGAGATTTTGCTGGACGAAACTCTGGGGGAAATTTCTCCGAATACCTATGGCCACTTTGTCGAGAATCTGAGTGGAGTCGTTTACGACGGAATTTGGGTGGGCGAAAAATCGAAGGTACCGAATATCAATGGCATCCGGAAGGACCTCATTGATGAAATGCGCAAGATCAAACCACCCATCGTGCGATTTCCCGGCGGCTGCTTCGCCGACAGCTATGACTGGCGTGACGGAGTCGGTCCGGCGGACAAACGCCCCCGCCGCACGAACTTTTGGCATGGCGGCGAAAAACCGGCAGCGCCGGATGCACACCGATACGATCCAAATCGCTTCGGCACAAACGAATTTGTTGAATTTTGCCGGTTGATCTCTGCACAACCATATCTCGCAGCAAATCTGCGGAGTCTTCCCGCAGAGCAGCTGTACCGCTGGGTGGAGTACTGCAACTCTCCTGCTGGCAGCACCTCGTTAGCGGACGAGCGCGCCGCGGCCGGGTTTAAAGATCCTTTCAAGGTGCGCTACTGGGGAGTTGGGAACGAATCATGGGGATGCGGCGGCAATTTCACAGCCCAGGAGTACGCGGTTGAATACCGTCGCTTCACCGCATGGGTACCTTCCTATCCCGGCACCGATCCCCTGTCGTTTGTTGCGTCCGGGCCAAACGATGACCGCTGGGACTGGACCCGTGGTTTTCTAGAAGAGATCGTAAAAAAAGGTCCGCGAGAGGTGATGGGAATCTACGGACTTGCCCTGCACTACTACGCCTGGAATCTTAGCCGCGGTAAGACGAACGATTGGTTTCAAGGCAAGGGGGACGCGGTCAACTTCGACGCCACGGATTGGTATGAACTCTTGCAGCAAGGCGACGTCATGGAATCGCTGATCAAGGGCCATTGGCAGGTCATGGGTGAGTTTGATCGCGAGCATCACATCAAGCTAGTGGTGGACGAATGGGGACCGTGGTACAAAGACGGCAGCGGATTGACGCCAACCAACCAGCTTGAACAGCTGCCAACGTTGCGCGACGCAGTATTCAGCGGTTTAACCCTGGACACCTTCAATCGCCATCCGGAAAAAGTCGGGATTGGTTGCTGCGCGCAATTGATCAATTGCCTCAACAGCCTCTACCTTGCGCACGAAGATAAGTTCTGCGTGACGCCAGTTGGACATACTTTCGCTCTCTATGCTGACCATCAGGGCGGACAGAGTTTGCGAACTGAGTTTTCAGCTCCTACGATTCACTATGATCGCGACGGTAAGCAGGCGCGGTTCTGGGGTTTGAACGGCTCAGCATCGTTGCGTGGGCGCGAAATCGTTTTGACTGCCGTAAATCCGAGCGTGAAGGATCCACTTGAGGCACAGATTGCGGTCCGCGGGGCGCGCGTGAATTCCGGAGCAGCCTCCATCCTCGCCGCTCCTGACATCCACGCCCGTAACACATTCGAGCAACCTCAGGCGATTGCTCCCCGATCGGCAACCGTACAAATCCAGGACGGCACTGCAATATTTAACTTCCCTGCAGCAAGCGTGGTGAAGTTGAATCTACAACTAGCCTAGCGAAAGCTCTGGCGAGCGCTGCGAGGCATTCCTCGAGCGGTCGCCATTTCCCTGCCTCAAGCGAGCGGCCCGCGGAGCGGATTTGCTACTCTATGTTGTTCCCGAAGCTCTGCTAAGAGGTCGAACATGTCGAAAGGAACGAGCGTGTCGTTGCTGCTTCTGATTTCATTGGTGATGGTCACAGCCGCATGGATGGATGATTCTTCCCCGGCGAACGGGCCATCTACTCCTCCGGTCGCCCCGCAAAAACCAGTAGAAGACGTCGTCCAAAATCACCGCATCGTGGATCCCTACCGCTGGCTTGAAGATGCTAAGAGTCCGGAGACGCAGAAATGGGTTGAGCAGGAAGCGGCCTACACGCGCACCTTGCTTGATCCTCTGCCAGGCCGCGAACAATTGCATGCCAGGCTCAGCGAGTTGATGTCGATCGGCAGCCTCTCCGCTCCTCAGCTGGGTGGCCCCTATTACTTCTACACAAAACGCGAGGGCACCCAAAACCAGCCGGTGCTGCTGGTGCGGGAGGGAGTGCACGGAATCGATCGCGTGCTGGTGGATGTCAACCAACTTGCCGCCGACGGAACACTGGCTCTTGATTGGTGGCTACCGTCGGATGACGGCAAGTACGTAACCTACGGGACCTCCCCGAGCGGGTCTGAGATCAGCACGTTACATATCATTGAAACGGCTACAGGAAAGTTGCTGCCGGACAGCATTGAACGTACTCGGGCCGCGAGCATCGCTTGGAAGCTTGATAACTCAGGGTTTTTCTACACTCGCTATCCCAACCAGGGTGAGGTGCCGGCAGGGGAGGAGCTTTATCACCGGCGCGTTTTCTATCACGCATTAGGGAGCAATCCCGCGAACGATCCGCTCATCTTCGGCAAGGATCTCGGCGCCGAAGATTGGCCGGGCATTGATCTTTCCAACGACGGGCGCTGGCTGCTGATCACGGTAGAGCATGGCTGGACCAAGTCCGAACTGTACGTGCAGGATCTCGCTAGCGGGAAGCAGCCGGTTCGAGTCACAGAGGACAAAAACTTTCTCTATAGCGGGCAAATCTACAACGGAAAGATCTTCATCACAACCAATGAAGATGCCCCAAAGTATCGGCTGTTCGTGGTCGATGCGGCTTCGCCTGCAAGGGCAAATTGGAAAGAGACCATTCCCGAAAGCGACGCAATTTTTCAAGGGGCAGCGATTGTCAACGGCGAGCTGTTGGCCGAGTACGAAAAAAATGCTAGTTCCCAGTTGAAAATGTTCCACCCCAACGGACAGCTACTGGGCGATGTTCAACTGCCACAAATCGGCACGATCTCCGGGATTGGAGGCAAGTGGAACCGCAAGGAAGTGTTCTTCAAGTTCAGTTCCTTTACCTTGCCGGATTCGGTTTACCAGATTGATCTCGGGAGCCGCGGAACGACCCTGTGGGGGAAAGTCAAAGCTCCCGGAATCGATCCCGCTCGCTACGAAGTAAAGCAGGTCTGGTTCAACTCAAAGGATGGAACGCGGGTTCCGATGTTCGTTTTCTACAAGAAAGGTCTGGAGCTCAATGGCAAGAATCCGACGCAGCTCACCGGCTACGGGGGGTTCAATGTCAGCAATACGCCTGAGTTTCGCGGCGACCGCTTTGCATGGCTCGAACGTGGCGGCGTGTTTGCCGTGGCCAATTTGCGGGGGGGAGCAGAGTTCGGAGAGGAGTGGCATCGCGCCGGAATGCTCGACAAGAAACAGAATGTTTTTGACGACTTCATCGCCGCCGCCGAGTATCTGATCGCGCAGAAGTATACGGACAAAGACCATCTTGCGATACGTGGCGGGTCCAACGGGGGATTGTTGATGGGAGCCGTGCTCACCCAAAGGCCAGACCTGTTTCGAGCCGTGGTGTGCCAGGTACCGCTTCTCGACATGTTGCGATATCAGAATTTTCAAATCGCCAAGCTCTGGATTCCGGAATATGGGTCGTCCGACGATCCCAAACAGTTCGAGTGGCTCTATGCGTATTCTCCATACCACCATGTCAAGGAGCACACAGAATATCCGGCCATTCTGTTCATGACAGCGGATACCGACACTCGGGTTGATCCGATGCATGCTAAGAAAATGGCTGCCCTCATGCAGGCCGAGGCTGCGAATGGTAGAGATCGTGAGCGCCCGATTTTACTGCGGGTGGACACGAAAGCCGGCCACGGTGCGGGGAAGCCTATCGCCAAACAGATTGATGAGCTCGTGGACATTTATTCGTTCCTGTTTTGGCAGTTGGGTGGAAAATAAAAGAGAGGGAAGCACACAAAGCTCCAGGGCCAAAACCGCGCGTGGCAGACCGGGCCCTCCGAGCCTTATCCCAGCGGCTCGAAAAGATGGCCTTCTACCCTATCTGCGAGCTTGGGCAATTCCTTTTTGGCGTATTGCAGAAAATGGGGAGCAGCCCGATGGGCTTCCAGGGCCGCGTCATCTTGGTATTGCTCATAGATAAAGAACCGCCGCGGCTCGGTGCGATGGCGGTGGACCAGATACATGGCGCAACCGGGCTCTTTGCGTGATTCGCCGGTGAGCTTCGAAAACAGGTCCGCGACTTCCGCCTCGCGCCCAGCCTTTGCCATCCAGGTGACTGCCAGCACGACCATTCTTGATGCGCTCCTATCGCCGGGCTTGGGCCCGCGATTTGCCGTCCTCCATAGATTGCAGTTCGGCGAGGAACTCGTCAACAAAAATGGTTTCTTCCCGGCCGGGCCCGGTGGACACCATGGCGATGCGCGCTCGGGTTTCTCGGGCGATGAATTCCAGATAGTCGCGCGCGGCTTTGGGCAGGTTGCTGTACTCAGTCGTTCCTTTTGTGGTGGTGTTCCAACCAGGCAGGGTGCGATAGACGCATTCGATCCTATCCCAATCGCTCGCTTCGGCAGGAATTTCGTCGATGGCTCGCCCGTCGATTTTGTATCCGACGCACACGGGAATTTCCTTCAGCTCGTCAAGGACGTCGAGCTTGGTGATCACCAGCCAGGAGGTTCCGTTGATCATGCCGGAATAACGCAAGAGAGGCAGGTCCACCCAACCGCAGCGCCGTGGACGGCCGGTCACAGCCCCGAATTCATTGCCGCGTTTGCGTAGGCCGTCGCCAACCGCGTCGAACAGCTCAGTCGGAAATGGTCCTTCGCCCACCCTCGTGCAATAGGCCTTCGTCACCCCGATCACGTTGTTGATGGCTGTCGGGGCGACACCGGTTCCGATGACAGCTCCGCCAGAGGTAGCGCTAGAGGAGGTCACGAACGGGTAGGTTCCATGGTCGATGTCAAGCATCGTTCCCTGGGCACCTTCGAACATCACTGAATGGCCCTCATCGATGGCCCGGTTCAGCAGTACTGCCGTATCACAGACGAACGGTGCAACCTTCCTTGCGACTTCGGCATACTCGGCGTACATCTTGTCTGGATCGAGCGGCTCGCTGTTGAACAGGGCATGCGCGATCATGTTCTTCTCGCGACAGGCGTTTTCAATGTGCTTCTTCAGCAGATCCAGGTCACACAAGTCCACGACCCGCAAACCGCGCCGTCCTGCCTTGTCTTCATAGGTTGGTCCAATCCCTCTAGATGTAGTCCCGATCTTGACCCGACCCGGGGCATTCTCCGATGCCAGTTCCATCACGCGGTGGTAGGGCAGGATCACATGCGCGCGGTTACTGACAAAAAGGTTGCCGTCTACCTGCACGCCCGCCTCGCGCAAAGCCGCAACTTCCTTCAGAAAGGCCATTGGATCGAGAACCACGCCGTTACTGATCACGGCGCGGCAGCCCTCGCGCAGAACGCCGCAGGGTACAAGCTGCAGCACAAACCGCTTGCCGTTGATGATTACGGTATGACCGGCATTGTGGCCCCCGGCATAGCGCGCCACGACCGAAAACCTCTCCGACAGAACATCAACGATTTTGCCCTTACCCTCGTCGCCCCACTGGGCGCCCACTACGACGGCAGTCTTGCCTCTCTGCAATTCACAAACTCCTGTTCAGGATTGTCGAGCCCGCTCCGACGCTGCGGAAAACCGACACAAAAGGGGCTCGTTTTTGCACACGCTCATTGCCGCGCAACTGGCAATTAGGGAAATCGGGACCTGAGGCAGTCGAGGTGTACTAGGAATGATAACCTGCGCTCGCCGGTAAGGGCCAATGGAATCTTTGATTTCGGGCAATCGAAGCGGCGGAATGCGGGAGGTCCCGGGAAGCGCGTGCCGTCATTGACCACCCCTGCCTAAAATGTTATAAAAGCTAGTTTTGTTGCAGGTCTGACGGGCAGAAATCCCCAGCTCCCATTCGATGGCAGGCGGCATCAAGGTCTGACACCGCCAACTCGGCACTTCTTTTGGTGTCTGGCCCTCGGGGCGTGCTCGGATGCGGTTGCGCTGTCGTGGTAAAGGCGCTTCTGCGGAGAAAGTCAAGCCTACTAACTCGTGATCATGAAATCGATTGGAGGAATTCCCATGCGCATCTGGCCCGCCCGTTTTGCGTCTTTTCGATCGCAGGCGTTCATTGGCCTGCCGCTCTTATTGCTATCTTTGTTTGCCGTTCCCGCCATCGCTCAGCCTGAACACGTGAGCGGAGAAGCAAACTTGAAACTGCCAGATCTCTCGTCCATGTCGTTTCTGGGGATGGATGGCCACAGACTGTTGATGATCGGCCTCCTGTTTTGCGTGTTCGGCTTGGGCTTCGGCCTCGTGATTTACTCCCGGCTGAAAAACCTGCCCGTTCATCGCTCGATGCGAGAGATTTCCGAGCTGATTTATGAAACCTGTAAGACCTATCTCATCACCCAGGGAAAATTCCTGCTGCTGTTGTGGGTATTCATAGCGGTCATCATATTTTTATATTTCGGCATACTGGCGCCGGTACCTGGGAAGCCAGTCGCTCTTACGCTGCCCATCATTCTGGGATTCAGCCTTGTGGGCATTGCGGGCAGCTATGGGGTGGCATGGTTCGGGATTCGTGTAAACACTTTCGCTAACTCCCGGACTGCCTTCGCCAGCTTGCGGGGCAAGCCCTACTCCATTTATGCCATTCCCCTTTCCGCCGGCATGAGCATCGGCATGATGTTGATCAGTGTCGAGTTGCTGATCATGTTGTTCATTTTGCTGTTTGTCCCATCGGATTACGCGGGTGCATGCTTCATCGGGTTTGCCATTGGCGAGTCGCTCGGGGCAGCAGCGTTGCGTATCGCGGGCGGAATCTTCACCAAAATAGCCGATATCGGTTCCGACCTGATGAAGATCGTCTTCAAGATCAAGGAAGATGACGCTCGCAATCCTGGCGTGATCGCGGACTGCACGGGCGACAATGCGGGCGACTCGGTCGGGCCGTCTGCCGACGGCTTCGAGACCTACGGTGTGACAGGTGTGGCGCTGATCACGTTCATCCTGCTGGCCGTGAGTAAAGCGGAGATTCAGGTGCAGCTGCTGGTTTGGATCTTCGTGATGCGCATCATGATGCTGGTCGCGAGTGTGGTCTCCTACTTCCTGAATGGGGCCATCGCAAAAGCAAGGTACGGCAACGCGGATGAGATGAACTTTGAGGCTCCGCTGACTTCCCTGGTGTGGATCACGTCGTTGGTTTCGATTGCTCTGACTTACCTCATCTCGAAACTGATGATCCCGGATCTTGGCGGCGACACCACACAGTGGTGGAAGCTGGCCACGATCATCTCTTGCGGAACCCTAGCGGGCGCCATTATCCCAGAACTGGTAAAGGTGTTTACCTCGGTTGAGTCGCGCCACACAAAAGAGGTCGTGATTTCGGCTCAGGAGGGCGGCGCGTCGCTCGGGATTCTTTCGGGCTTTGTGGCGGGGAATTTCTCCGGTTACTACCTCGGGTTATCGATGGTCGCGCTGATGGCGGCTGGATACTATGTCAGTGACGTGGGGCAGCTCGGCGCTGCCGCCAGCATGGTTGCTCCGGCTGTTTTCGCCTTTGGACTTGTCGCCTTCGGCTTCCTCGGGATGGGACCGGTCACCATCGCCGTCGACTCTTACGGCCCGGTCACCGACAACGCGCAATCGGTGTACGAACTGTCACTCATCGAGCAGGTTCCGAACGTCGAGTCTGAACTCAAGAAAGACTTCAACATCGACGTGAATTTCGAGCGTGCCAAGCACTTGCTTGAGGCGAATGACGGCGCCGGCAACACCTTTAAGGCAACGGCAAAACCTGTGCTGATTGGGACCGCCGTGGTAGGCGCAACCACGATGATCTTTTCGATCATCATGGCTCTCACAAATGGCCTCACCGAAAATAAAGAGAACCTCTCGTTGCTGCACGCGCCGTTTGTTCTCGGCCTGATTAGCGGAGGAGCCATCATCTACTGGTTCACCGGGGCATCCACGCAGGCGGTGACCACCGGGGCGTATCGGGCTGTTGAATTCATCAAACGACATATCAAGTTGGAGGGTGTTGAAAAAGCATCGGTGTCCGACAGCAAAAAGGTAGTGCAGATCTGCACCCAATATGCGCAAAAGGGCATGCTAAACATCTTCCTGGGCGTATTCTTTGCGACCTTGGCGTTCGCCTTCATCGAGCCCTTCTACTTCATCGGCTACCTGATTTCGATTGCCACATTTGGGCTCTATCAAGCCATCTTCATGGCCAATGCGGGCGGCGCGTGGGACAATGCCAAGAAGATCGTTGAAGTCGAACTCAAGCAAAAGGGCACGCCATTGCACGATGCAACGGTCGTGGGCGACACAGTCGGCGATCCTTTCAAGGACACTTCCTCGGTGGCGATGAATCCGGTCATCAAGTTCACGACCTTGTTCGGACTGCTCGCCGTCGAACTGGCCGTCGAACTCGCCTCGAAAAACCAGGGACTCACCCGCATTCTGGCTCTGGTCTTCTTTGTCGTGTCGTTCGCGTTCGTGTACCGCTCATTCTATGGAATGCGGATTGGCGCGGAAATGAAAGGACATGGTGCCGCGGCAGGAGACTAGCCGGGAGACTAACCGAGGATCTGCCTATCTTGCGGGGTCGGCGGAGGCCGACCCTGCTTCCTTTAGCGTGCGAATAAACAATACCAATTGCCAGCGCTGAAGTTCCGGCAATTTGCTGAAGGAAGGCATTCCCTTCCCTGTATTTCCGTTAGTGATCTTCCAGAAAAACGTTCCGTCGCTTTGCTCCTGGACAATCGCGAGACGCAAATCCGCGGAGTGCTTTTTCGTCAAACCCGACCCTTCGTTCCCGTGGCATTCAGCACAGTGCCGCAGGAACAGCTTCTTGCCGCCGGCAGCAGCCTCTGGTTTATCGGCCAGAGGGTTCGGACGGACGGTGGCGGCAGCAGGTGCGCGCCATTGCGGATCCAACTGATAGGAAGGGTTCTGCCCGAAGCCGCATAGCGATGCTCCGGCGACGAAGGTCAGAAGGCATGGAGAGAACTTCATCGCTTGCCTCCAAACAATCTCGAAACTCTGCTGGCAAAGCCGGCAAGCTCGTAGCTATATCCGAATCGGATCAGGACAGGATTGCTTTGGTCGGTGAGCCCGAACCCAGTTGAAAAACGTAGGCTGGAGTTATCGGTCATTGCCCAGGAGACGACCGGGGCAATGTAGTGAGCGCTGCCATGAGGGGTAAAGCCGAGGGTGCTGCCGAGGCCCCCGTACATCTCCACTCCGGCAATGAAGTTCTCCCGGCAGAGCCGGCAATCTCCGCTCGATGCAAGCCTTGCCAAAGGCCGGGTGATGCCGAACGCGTAGCCGAATTCCACACCCTCGGCCTCCGACAGGTTCTTTGTCACAATGAAGTTCTCCGAGATATTCCAGTCACGGAAGTCGCTCGAAAGGATTAGCTTGCTTTCCAGTTCATGGGCATGCTCGCCGCGAAGCTCGCGGTTGCTTGAGGTCAGGTCCGGACCGCCACCTTCGATTTCCTTCTGAATGCGACTGGCTTCGTTGACATTCTCGTATTCCAAATACAGCACTGGATTGATCCAATGTTCTCTCCGTAAAGGCTTATAGCGATTTTCAAAGCGCCATCCGGTGAAGACCGTGCTGTCGCCCCAAACCGAACTGCTTTCGAGATAGAGCTCTGAGGTCCATTGAGCCGTAACTCCGTACTCGAGTTCCAGGTAGGGAGCCATGTAGAACCTTTGGCCGCTGCGCGGTATCCCCGTGGTGGTGGAGGTTTCGACCTCAAGGTTTCCCGGCTCTTCCATGTGATGGGTGTAGGTGACAAAGAAGGGGCTCTCCTGCGCGGAACAAATCGGGGTCGCACTGGCTAGGATCATGGCTAGAAAAAAAACTGTTTTTTTCATGTCTAGTTGCAACTGAGTTGCATATATATATACACAAGGTTCATCTTAGGATGAGCCCGCAGGCGGGTCAAGGGTTGGCACGTATTTTCTGTGTCAGGACGATTGCAACGACCTGCAACGGGCTATTCCGGCGAGGTGGCGCGGCACTGGGCGCAGTATCCGCCGACTTCCAGGCGAGAAACGACAATATGAAAGCGGCAGTCACGCTGAATCTGGCCTTTGAGGCGGTCGAACAAGTCACTTTCAAACTCCATAATCTTGCCGCAGCGCAGGCAGGCCATGTGGATGTGATCGCGCTGTGGGCGCCGTTCGTAAAAGTGCTTCTCGCCCTGCATGTGCATCAGATCAAGTTCGTCGATCAGCCCGTGACGCTTGAGCAAATTGAGTGTGCGGTAGACAGTCACCCGGTCAATTCCCGGGTCCAATTTCTGTGCATGACGCAGGATTTGGGCTGCATCCAGGTGCTGTTTGGCGGTTTCGACGACGCTGAGAATGGTCCGCCGTTGATGCGTTAAGCGAACCCCGCGGGAGGCAAGAACCGATTGCAGTCTTCCTGGCGCTTCGGTTTCTGGTAAAGGCATGGTGTGTCCCTTATATGAAACTCGGTTGCAATAGAGTAGCGCAAAGGAACCCCGGCCCGCCAATGGTGAAGCCGAGGATCTGCCTCAGTCAGGGGAGGTTGGTGCCGCCGTACTGGTCGCCGCGCATCTTCATCTTCACGCTGTGCGCCAGCTTCTCAATTTCATCGGCTTTCTTGAGTACGTCTAGCGAAAGGACGTTTTCGTTAGTCTTGTCCACGTAGTTTTTCAACTCGGTAGAGAGTTTTAGCAGCCTCTCAGTATCCCGCTTCAGCTCCGCCTGGCGCTGCTGGTTGGCCTTCTTTTCCATATCGCGGCGCATTTCTGGGGGAATGTTTGGCCCTTCGTTTTGCGAACCGGGTTGCCCTACCCCCGGGATGCTGTGTTGGGGATCGATTTGTGCTGTGACGTCACAGAGCGGACAAGCACACAACGCGAGAAAGAGCGCAATGCATAGGACTCGGTGCACAGTGAACCTCGTTGTACTCAGAATTATATTCGCCTTGCCAAACGGGCGTTCGAAATGACGGTTGCTATAATTCAGGGACTCTATGCTGTTGAACTTCCAGATGAAGCTGCCGACGGAAGCGAGTTTGCCGGCTCTATTGCACGATTGGCGCGAAGACACACTGAACTTCTTTCGCCACGATGCCCCAAAGGTACTCGTAATCATCCTTGGCGCTTATGTCCTCATCAAGCTGGTACGGCGGTTCGCACAGAAAAGTGCAGACCTGCACATCCGGAAACTGCCTCCGGGAATTCGCGTACAGCAGGTTCGAACCGTTACCAGTGTTTTAACCAGTGTTGGGGTCTTAGCCATCGTTTTCGTTGCGGTTTTGATGGTGCTTTCGGTCTTCAACTTCAATCTGGGCCCCATGCTCGCCAGCGCGGGCATAGCCGGACTAGCCATCGGCTTTGGTGCCCAGACGTTGGTGCATGACTTCATCAACGGTTTTTTTATTCTTCTTGAGAACCAATACGACCTTGGCGATGTCATCCGGATCGCGGGCGTGAAGGGCACGGTGGAACGCATGAGCCTGCGCAACACCGTGTTGCGCGACGAGGATGGCACGGTCCATATTGTTCCCAATAGCTCCATTCAGATTGTGTCGAATACCACCCGCGACTGGTCTCAGCAGGCGCTGCGGGTGGTTGTTTCCTATGGAGAATCGAGCGAAAAGATCGTAAGACTCCTTACCGAGGTAAGCGAAGAAATGCGGCACGATCCGGATTTTTCGGACGACATCGTAAGCGACATTCAGATCCCGGGAATTGACCGCGTGGGCAATGGCGAAGCGGAGTACCTCATGCTCATTAAAACTAGGCCGAATAGACAGTGGGCTGTAGGCCGTGAGCTGCGGCGCCGGATCAAGCAATGCTTCGAGCAGAACCAAGTGCAGACCGCGGGACCGGGGCGCGTCTACGTGGTCGATCAGGGGACGGGGAAAACTTCGTGATCAAGAGCACACCAGTAGGTTACTTCTGGCATTTCGGGCAGTAATGGCTGCTACGCCCCGCGATCACAACGCGCTTAATGGCAGTTGCGCATTTCCGGCACGGCTTAGCTTCACGACCATAGACCCGGTGTTTCAGTTGGAAGAATCCTTCCTCGCCGTCTGAATCCACATAATCAGAAATGCTCGAACCTCCCAGACGGATAGCCTCCCTCAACACCTGCCGCAGCGCTTTATGTAAGCGGCGGAGTTCTTCCGCGGTAAGGGATATGGCCCGGCGGCGAGGGCGCACCCCGGCACGGTACAAGGCCTCATCCGCATAGATATTGCCAACACCGCTAAGCAGCTTTTGATTGAGCAACGCACTTTTGATCGGGGTCTTGCGACCTCGAAACAAAGCCGTGAAATCCGCGTCCGAGATGGTGAGAGGTTCCGACCCTGGGGGAGTAAAGTTCTCCCTTACGGCAAGCCTTCCAAAGCGGCGTGGATCGATAAACCGCAATTCCCTTCCGGAAACAAGTCGCAGGACGGCATGGGTATGTTTGGCAAGTTCGCTTTCTGCCGGGCACACCAGCAGCTGTCCGGTCATGCCCAGATGAACAATCCACTGCGTACCCGCGCCGCCCACGGATGTTTCAGGTTTTCCCAGATCGAAAACGATGTGCTTGCCGGAGCGGCGGACATCGAGAATTTTCTTTGCGTGGAGAGCCTGCTCAATATCGGCGGCTGAGGACTTCAGAGGCTCCGGCTTCGATCCTAACCACACCGACTCGATTACATCGCCGGCGATTCGCTTGGCGAGTCCGCGAGCGATGGTTTCGACCTCGGGAAGCTCAGGCACGAGGGTTCACTGCGCCAATTCATACCCGGCAAAGAAAAAACTGAGTTCGAAGCGTGCAGTATCTTCAGCATCGGAGCCATGAATCGCGTTGTATTCAATGCTGGTTGCCCACTTCTTGCGAATCGTTCCTTCTTCAGCCTGCGCCGGATTGGTTGCACCCATCAGCTTGCGTAGATCGGCGATGGCGTTCTCTTTCTCCAAGGCGAGCACAACAATCGGTCCGCTGGACATGAAGTCGGTCAACGAGTTGAAGAATGATTTATGCGCGTGCACGGCATAGAACTGTTCGGCTTGGTGCTTGGAAATTTCAAGCATCTTCATGGCAATGATACGGAAGCCGTTCTTCTCGAATTGTTCAATGATGTCGCCGATCGCATTGCGCTTGACCGCGTCGGGTTTCACGATGGTAAGTGTGCGTTGCAGAGTTTTCATAATTCGTTCGTTTAAAAGCAAGAATGTCTCAGAATACCTTTGCGCTCTTCGCGGTGCATGCATTCGCCGCATCGGCCGCGAAACGCCATCCTGCGATTACTTCCCCCGCAGGGCGGCTGCTACCGTTTCACCAATTTCCGCTGGGGTTGGGCACACGCGGATTCCCGCAGCCTGCATAGCCTTGATTTTCTCAGACGCCGTCCCCTGACCACCTGAAATGATGGCGCCAGCATGGCCCATGCGGCGTCCGGGAGGAGCTGTCTGCCCGGCGATGAACCCGACGACTGGTTTCTTCATGCGAGCTTTGACGAATTCCGCGGCTGTCTCTTCGGCATTGCCGCCGATTTCGCCGATCATCACGACGGCTTCGGTTTGAGGATCGCGATTGAACAGGTCGAGAGCATCCACAAAATTGGTTCCAATAATTGGGTCACCGCCAATCCCGATCGCAGTGGATTGTCCGATGCCACGGGTTGTCAACTGATGTACCGCTTCATAGGTTAGCGTACCGGAACGCGAGACAATGCCGACATTTCCTTCTTTGTGAATACGTCCTGGCATGATTCCGATCTTGCATTTTCCCGGGGAAATGATCCCCGGGCAATTGGGCCCGATCAGACGTGCCCGGCGCGTCTGCAGGAACTCCCATGCCTTGCCCATGTCGAGGACGGGAATACCTTCCGTAATGCAGATGACCAGCTCGATCTCCGCATCGGCAGCCTCCATGATGGCGTCGGCCGCAAACGGCGGAGGAACAAAAATGACCGAAGCGTCGGCGCCCGTCTTGTCCACGGCTTCCTGCACGGTGTTAAACACCGGCCAGCCTTCATGCGTGGTGCCGCCTTTGCCGGGGGTGACGCCACCGACGATTTTGGTCCCGTATTCAGCGCACGCCTTCGCGTGGAAAGTTCCTTCGCGACCCGTCAGGCCCTGAACAATGACTTTCGTTGATTTATCGACCAGAATGCTCATTAGCTTTCTTCAGACCACCGGGCAAAAGCCCCTAAATTGTTTCTGCCTTTCGGCCAGCCCTACGCTTTGCCCGCCGCGGCGACTACCTTCTCGGCAGCGTCTTTCATGGTGTCAGCCACGATGAAGTTCAGTCCGGACTGCTGCAGAATTTCTCTTCCCTGCTCCACGTTCGTGCCCTCCAACCGCAGCACAACCGGAAGCTGAATACGTGTTTTGTTGGCAGCCTCCACGACTCCTTTTGCCAGCGTGTCCACGCGCAGAATACCGCCAAAAATATTGATCAGCACGGCTTTCACGTTCTTGTCGCTCAGCAGGATTTCAAATGCGTGCGTCACCTGCTCGGCGTTGGCGCCCCCGCCCACATCGAGAAAGTTCGCCGGCATGCCGCCCGCGTGCTTGATGATGTCCATGGTCGCCATCGCGAGACCTGCACCGTTCACCATGCAACCAACGTTTCCGTCGAGCTTGATGTAGTTCAGGCTATACTTCGAGGCTTCGACTTCGAGCGGGTCCTCTTCGGTAACGTCGCGCAGGTCTTTCAGTTCAGGATGCCGGAAGAGCGCGTTGTCATCGACGTTGATCTTTGCGTCGAGCGCGAACAGGCGGCCGTCGCTCGTGGTGATGAAGGGATTGATCTCCATCAGGGACGAGTCAGTCTCTTGGAATGCCCGGTACAGGCCGGTCATAAATTTTACCGCCTGGCCAATCTGCTCAGGTTTGAGTCCCAGTTGAAAGGCAAGCTTGCGCGCCTGGAACGGTTCGAGCCCCATTCCCGGGTCAACGTACTCTTTCAGAATTGCATTCGGGTTTTCCGCTGCGACTTGCTCGATCTCCATGCCGCCGGCCTGGGAGGCCATGAACACAGGTTTCGCCTCGGCGCGGTCGAGCACGATGCCTAGATAAAGTTCCCGCTCGATGGGTAGCGTCTCCTCGATCAGCAAACGACGCACGATGCGTCCTTCCGGACCTGTCTGATGCGTGATCAGCGTCATGCCAAGCATCTTCGAGGCGAGTTCGCCCGCTTCTTCCACTGACTTGGAAATTTTGACCCCGCCGCCCTTGCCCCGTCCGCCGGCATGGATCTGGGCTTTCACGACGGCGCCGCTTGCGCCAGAGTCGAACAGCAACTTGGCCGCAGCCTCGGCTTGCTCGCGGTTCTCGACCATCTCGCCGCGCGGAACCGCGACACCATACTTCTTCAGAACTGCTTTTGCCTGATACTCGTGAATTTTCATCTAGCTGTCGAATTCCCCACAGGGCTTCTGATTGGGTGGGTAGCCCACCCCAGCCCGCTCTTTGACTAGGGTGGAAATCTGCTTGCGGCTATTGCGTGCGTGGCAGCAAACTAATGATTCTATAGAAGAACTCGGGATGAGGCAAAGCCGCGTGTGGGTCGGCGGTAAAAACAAAAGGGTCGGACTGGAAGATCCGACCCACACAAAAATAAGAGCGCACCCGGGGCCCCGGCGCCACAAGGCCGCATGGCAAAGCTATTCTTTCTCCTTCTCCTTCTCGGGGGTTTCGTCCCCGGGAGCGGCCTGGGCTTGCTGCTCAGCCTCGGCAGCTTCCATCGCCTTGCGAGTCTCCTCGGCCTTCTTAGCGCGGGCTTCGGCACGCTTCTGGCGCTTTTCATCGAGCACCTTCTCGCTGCCGAGTAGTTCGATAAACGCCTTGTCAGCGCCGTCGCCCTTCTGCCATACCGTGCGCACAATGCGCGTGTAGCCGCCATTGCGGTCGCCAAAGCGAGGTCCGATGGTATCGAACAACTTCGCGAGCGCCTCGTCGGTCATGACATAAGCAGCAGCCTTACGGCGGGCTGCGAGGTCACCTTTCTTGGCGAGAGTGATCATCTTCTCAACCGAAGGACGCAACGCCTTGGCCTTGGGCACCGTGGTCTCGATGCGCTCTTCGAGAATCAGCGAAGTGACCATGTTGCGCAGCAGCGAACGCCGGTGCGATGTGGTACGTCCGAGTTTGAATCCAGCAACTTTGTGACGCATGGAGAAACCTCAAATTTTCAGTTGTCCCATCCTGGTTCCCTGTCCGAATGCAGCAGCCGATCCTCCCCGGCAACTGCCAACCACAACTGGGAAAAGCGTGGCGCGGAGGTCGTCCGCGCTCGCCCAGCTAGTAGTTATCGTCGGGACCGTAGGCGGACGCTGGGAGCACCTGGTTCGAAGTCGGACCGGGGACAGCGTTCCCGTGTTCGTCGATCTTCATGCCCAGGCTCAGCCCCATCGTTCCCAGAATTTCCTTAATTTCGTTCAGCGACTTGCGGCCGAAATTCTTTGTCTTCAGCATCTCGGCTTCGGTCTTCTGCACCAGCTCGCCAATTGTCTGAATATTCGCATTCTTGAGGCAGTTGTAGCTGCGAACCGAAAGCTCCAGTTCCTCGACCGAGCGGTTCAAGTTCTCATTCTTGATCTCGGGTTTGCGATCTTCGGTGGCGGTGCCGGTATCAATATCCTCTTCGAAGTTGATGAAGATGTTCATGTGATCCTTCAGCAACTTCGCTGCGAGACCGACAGCATCGGCGGGAATGATCGATCCGTTGGTCCAGACTTCCAGCGTGAGCTTGTCGTAGTCGGTGATCTGCCCGAGACGCGCCGCTTCGACCGTGTAATTGCACTTGCGAACCGGCGAGTGGACCGAGTCGATCGGAATGAACCCGATACCGAGATCCTCGTCGAAATTCTTGTCCGCCGAAACGTAGCCGCGGCCGCGTTTTAAGCGCATTTCCATGTCGAGCCGCCCGCCTTCGCTGACGGTGGCAATGTAGACATCTTTGTCGAGCACTTCAACATCGGCATCGGCTTCGATCATGCCCGAAGTCACGACGCCAGGCTGGTCCGCCCGCAGGTAGATAGCTTTCGGCGCATCCCCACTCAGCTTGAACGGAATCTGCTTCAAGTTCAGGATGATATCGGTCGCATCCTCGACCACGCCGGGAATGGACTGGAATTCGTGCAGCACGCCTTCGATCTTCACCGCAGTGACGGCTGCGCCTTCGATGGAGCTCAACAGCACGCGGCGAAGAGCGTTGCCGATGGTGGTACCAAAGCCACGCTCAAACGGCTGCGCCCAAAAGATTCCGTACTTGTCAGTGAGGGTTGAAGTATCGACGGCGAGACGTTTTGGTTTTTGAAAACCCTTCCACAGCATTTTGTTTCTCCTCTCGGCCAATTGGCTCAAGGCTGACTCTCTCAGTGGTCCGACTGAGGTCAATGTCAGCCAAGGCTGCTCTGGCACGAAAAGTGGACCGGAAAAACCGATACTGTTCCTGGGCAAATCGATCCCGCCCAGAACCTGCAGCTACTTGCTATAAAGCTCGACGATCAACTGCTCGTTGACCGGCAACTGAATGTCTTCGCGCTTGGGTAATGCCAGGACTTTGCCGCGATAGTTGTCGCGGTCGATCTCAAGCCAAGTGGGCGCAGTACCGTGCGCGGCAAATTCCTTTGCCAGCTCAAGAACTGGCAGCTTACGGCTAGCCTCGCGGATCGTGATCTCGTCGCCCACGTTCACCTGGAACGAAGGAATGTTCACTTTGCGTCCGTTGACGGCCACGTGTCCGTGACGAACGAGCTGCCGGGCCTGACGACGCGACACTCCGAATCCAAGGCGGTAGATTACTGTGTCGAGACGGCGCTCCAGTTGCTGCAAGAGCATTTCGCCGGTGACGCCTTTTGAGCGCGCTGCCTTCTCGAAGTAATTACGGAACTGATTTTCCTGGGTGAAGTAGATGCGCTTGGCTTTCTGCTTCTCGCGGAGCTGCAGGCCATAGCCCACAACCTTTGCCTTGCGATCTTTGCCGTGCTGGCCGGGAGCGAAATTGCGCTTTTCGACCGGACACTT
>Ga0157369_10000133_pt1 | contig 105997 bp, 95 predicted proteins | sample C25metaG_FD_113461 | JGI IMG/M metagenome (GOLD analysis project Ga0157369, IMG submission 113461) | Corn rhizosphere microbial communities from Kellogg Biological Station, Michigan, USA - C2-5 metaG | ecosystem: Host-associated > Plants > Roots > Rhizosphere > Soil | place: USA: Michigan... | reverse complement strand
TGGCGGAGAGAGAGGGATTCGAACCCTCGATACAGGTGTTAGCCCGTATAACGGTTTAGCAAACCGCCGCCTTCAGCCACTCGGCCATCTCTCCTCTATAACTTACGGACTGGTTATTGTGCGATTGTCTTCGTGTTCATTGTATACGATCGGAAGGTCCAGAATACGTAGGGATGTAGTCGACTTGCCATGGCGCGTCGGCTCTTTCGCCGAAGGCGCAGCTAAACTGCTGAACGGACGCCGCGAGAGTGAAAAAATGTCACGTTAGGTCCGCTGAACAGCCTCAAGGCTCCCAAGGATTGAGCACACCGACTCCCATTCGATCGAAATCGGCAACATTCCTGGTCGCAACAGTCAGGCCATGCACGAGCGCTGTGGCTGCGATGAGGGCATCGCGATCGGAGCGAGGATTAGGCACGTGTAGCATCGCGCAACGCTGGGCAACGTCCGTATCAATCGCTAAGATTCGACCGGAGAATGTAGGCAACACGTGCCTGTCCATCCAAGCACGAAGAATCCTGCCTTGCTGTTGGTCGCGCCTTTCGATCAGAAGGATTCCGATCTCTAGTTCCAGTACTGAAATTACCGAGATATAGAGGCTCCCCGCCGGTAACGGGTGGGCCCACTTTCTGACGTTTTGATTGGCCTTTTTTGCTTTTCTTAGCTCAGAAACTACATTGGTGTCGAGAATGTACATCTAAGTCAAGTCCGCTGATTCGTGTAGACTGCCCCGCAGGCGTGGCGGCTCGAATTCAACCTCAGCGGCACTCGGCATCGCCAATGAGTCTGCAACGCTCTTCTGCCCTCCGGTAATCCTTTCATACTCCTGCACAGTAAGCAGGACATGGGACGGACGCCCTCTATCTGTGATAAAAACGGGGCCTCGTTTTGCGGCTCTCTTTGCCCTGCTGGTGTCCTGATTAAAATCTCGACTGGACAATTTTGTGATGGCCATCTCGGTCCCCTTAATGTAGCAACGTAGCTACATTGTACCACAATTTCAGTGGAAAGCAGCCAAACAGCTAACCGCAATACGGTTTGCTGCCCCATGTTTGTAGAAGGAGAATCGCCCTGAAAGTCCTCACGTTCGCCAACCAAGCTTTTCTATGTCGGGACCAAACGACACGAATTCGGCTATTGTGTTTTTCTTTTGTGTGCTGCCACCCGAGGTGCCCGAATTTTGGCCGGAAATGTGCGGGAAAGCGCTTGTAGGGCGATGAAGGTATATCAGGGCAACAAACAGGAGAGATTTAGCAAACCGCCGCCTTCAGCCACTCGGCCATCTCTCCGCGACGATTTGCACCAGTTTACCACGATAGGAGAAGTTCCTTTTACCGCTTAAATCTCAGACATTTAGATCGCACTCGCCTTTACTGGACCCATTGTCCCTCGGCTCCCTGTTTGTTCAATTCGGGAGCTTGGGGAGCATTCTGGGGAGCATTTGTGGGGAGCAACGGCGGAGTTTCCACCTTCGAGAAGGTGTCGGACAACTGCCGCATGGCAACGATGGCCTCGACCGGGGCTGGCTTGATGTAATGCTTGCGCGGGACCGGTCATTGGTGTGCCGCAAGATCATCGCTGCAATCGACCCGCGTACCCCAATGCGTTCCAAGTTCGTGGCGAGACCTCGCCTGAACCCATGCCAGCCTTCCCATTCGATCCCAGCTTTCCGAAGCGGCGCCTTCATCTGACGCTGATAAGAGAGTCGAGATCGTGATCTTTTGCGCCACGCTTGATCAGCGACAATGCAAAGGAATCGTGAGCAGGTGCCGCTGGCGTTTGGCCTTGCCGAGGAGGCCCTATCTGCGCCTCCGCTGTTCCGAGGAATATCAAGGCTGTGTACAGAATCCACATCGTCAGTAACTCGATCGCATTTTGACTGCTAATTGTGTCGGTTCGTGAAAAGGGAGGTCCACTGTCATCGGACTGTGGTCGGAGATTGGCTGTGGTAAGCAGTTGTTCAGATCACTAAGAGTTCGCCCGAAGTGCGGTGCAAAGAGATACGACCCTTTCAGATTTCTGGAATTGTCCAGATCGGACTTCACGAAGACCCAATCCAGCTTGAATTTGGCAACTCGGGCCTTCGGCCACACAAGCTCAGCGACGAACGAAGGAACAAAGCCTTTGCTTCCCCGCTCATTGGAATCCGCCAGAGTGCCAGACTTCCCGTTGAAGCTGTGCTCGGGAATACCACGGAAATCGAAAGCCTTGCCATCTGCAAACCGGAATTTTCCCAGCATGTCGAACAGTCCTCGTTCCAGGTTTGGTGAAGCGCCGGGGATGTTGGCGGATGTTGGGTCGATGCGGTATTGAATTCCGGACAGCTTTCTCACCGCTCTGGCTCCGGTGTAAATCAACCCCAGGCCTGTGGCCCACTGAACACCTTGGGTTGTCCAGAAGTCCGCGCTCCCATATCGCTTGTACAGCATGTTTTCCACGCTCGTGGGTGTTGAATTCCCTCCAGTGGTGTTCAGATCACCAGCCACTATTACCGGATTGGAAACCTGGTAGATCTCGTCTATCAGCTCTTTCATCTGTTCCTTGCGAACTTTGGGCTTGGCCCGATTCTCAAGGTGCGTTGATGCGATCGTGAGGCGCTGGTTTGGCGCTTCTGGGACGTCGAGATCGACGAACAACGTGGTTCGCTGGCCGCGGCGTACCTCCCGCAATAGATCCTCTCCGATCAAGATGGCGGCTTTGCGTTTTCCTTTTTCGAGCGGTCGTATTTTGCTTTCTTTGAACCAGTCATATCCGACCGTGAATGGAATCAACCGCGCTGACCGAATGGGATAGCGCGACAAGATCGCATTTCCGTGTAATGCCCGGAGACGCTCTTTGTCCACGTGGAACTCTTGCAAGAGTTGTTGCCTGGCGGCCTCATCTTCGCCGTCCTCGAACGTATCGGTTCCCAGCTGCTTCGGATCGATTTCGAGAAACTCCACCCCATAGGCCCAATTCATGTTCAAGGCTTCGCCGAGTTCGCGAACTACCTCTCGATATTGGGTGCGCTTAACCCCCCAATCCACTTCATTGAGGATCCATACATCCGCGGACTCCAAGGTCGCGATGTCTTCGGGGATTCTGTCCATGTTGACTTGACGGACCTTCTTCCCATGTTCTTTGGCCGTCTTGCGCTCCTCGGCAACCTTGGCCATAAAAGCGTCTTTGTCCTTAAGAAAAAGCAGGATGTCGTCAAGCTCAAGGCCTCGCTCGATGTTCCAGAACGCAATGCGGAGAGTTGGTCCAAGCCCGTCCATGTTGAGAGGCCTAGACCTCGCGCCGCGAAAGTAGGCCTCGTTGTTAATGAAGGGAGTAGTAGTGACAGCGTGGAGTTTTTTCTCCAGCTCGGGACTCAACTTTTCGGTAAGGCTGAGCTGGACAAGTTCGTCATAGGACAACAGATTAGGCTGGGAATTTCGCACATACTCCTGTGCCTCTGTGCTCGTCGCCGCAACCAACGCCGCGACGATCGCCCAACAAATTCGGGGACAGGTTCTGGTTCGCAACGCAAACGCCGTTTTAGTGGGGACAAGGTTGACAACTTTCACGTGCTGATTGCCACAGCTTTCGATCTCGTAGTGCGCTCTTTCTTCTTGTCGAATCTTTGCCGCTATAACTTGCCCCCTTCTCTCGACACCTATCGTTAAGAAGGACTAGAATATTGTTCTCCTCTGCCCTTGCAATCCAATTGTGGTTTGAAGATACAAGCCCGTCATCTGTCATTCTTGTCAGGCCCCAAAAGCTCTCTCAAAAGCGAATCGCAGCCACAGAGTGAGTGACCTACTCCAATTGACGAACGCAAACAGACGATGGCCCGAGCGTGAGTGCGTCGACGATTCGTCACACGCTGGGCCGAGAAGAAATTTGCGAACATCATCTACTTCAACGAAGTTGAGAAAGGTGGCCACTTCGCCGCGTTCGAACAGCCGGAGACATTCGTGCGCGAGGTGCGCGCGTGCTTCAGAGGATTGAGGTGAACCGTCGACGACGCTGCCAAGTCGCCGAGACGGAACTCCTGGTGTCGCGACCTCAGATCCGAGGAGGTGCAGGCATACGAGGAACTACTAAGCGACGCCGTGGTGGGAACTTCCGCATGCTTCGCCCGCCGGGACTACATGGAAGAGGCTTGGCGCATCGTCGATCCTGTACTGGATGACAAAACACCGATTCCTCCGTATGCACTGGGGCGTTGGGCGCCGAGGCCGAACCAGCTTACCGCTTCCCTTCGTGGCTGGATCAACCCCAGTAGATTTGGCGCAGCGTAAGAAGGGCATACGCCGGGCAGAAGTGCTCGGGCCCATCGGAGATAGTAATGGAACTTCTGAGCAAAGCAATCCCAGCCACTACATTCGTTTTTGTCGTTTCAAGCATGCTAGCCCTAGGCTTGAATCTCACAGTAGGGCAAGTTCTTGCCCCATTGCGCAATATCAAACTTGTCTGCCTAGCCTTGCTGGCAAATTTTGTTCTGATGCCCTTTGGCGCTTTCGGCATTGAAAAACTGTTGCGGCTCGACCAATCCTTGGGAGTTGGTCTTGTCTTGCTGGGCACGGCAGCTGGTGCACCGTTTCTCCCAAAGCTGGCACAAATTGCAAAAACTGACCTCGCGTTCGCCGTTGCCTTGATGGTGCTGCTGATGATAGTGACGATTGGCTACATGCCGCTAGTCTTGCCCCTGCTAATCGAGGGTGCCTCGGTGGATCCCGTAAAGATCGCTCGCTCACTCGTTCTCCTCATGTTGCTTCCGCTGGCAGTGGGGCTTGCGATGAAGGCTAGCTACCAGGTTGCAGCCGCCCGCGTGAAGCCGGTTCTTGATCGTGTATCGAATCTGAGCCTCATTCTGCTGACCGTGCTGATTTGGGTCACAAATTTTGACAAGGTGTTGGCCATATTCGGCACACGCGGCATTCTCGCCGGAGTTCTGTTTACAGTACTGGCGCTTGGCGCGGGGCATCTTCTCGGAGGGCCGAGCGGCGACTCGAGGCGGGTGCTGGCGTTGGGTACGGCGCAGCGCAATATTGCTGCGGCCCTCCTCGTCGGCGAACAGACCTTCAGCGATCCGAAAGTGGTCGTAATGGTGATAGTAGTCGCGGACGTTGGACTGATTATCCTTTTGTTGTTTGCGCGGAGATTGGCCAATCAGAAGCAACGAACAGGGGTAATTCCGCTGTAGATCCAGCGTCGAGCCCCAATTCGTGATTAATGCGATTTTTACCCGGCCGCAGCTCATCGTGTTTATCGCACCGCCAACCGACGCGGGCTCAGGCGGGCATGTAGATCCACCGCGCCCGTAGGCCTTGCTGACGGCTCCCGAACAGAAGTAGTTGGCCCAGCCCATCAACATCCGATTGAGCTTCTACCATCGTCGGATCCAACCTGACCGTATCTCGTCCGGTCTCGTCGCGGATAGCACGACAGATTAGCCGCCCCCATTTCTTCGAAAGTGTCGTGCCCTGATAGACACGACGCCTCTTAGGCCCCAGGTGACACGTTACGGCCTGTACGCTCGTGGACTCGCCTTGCGACGCATTCCATTGAAAGCCTCCGACAGCTTCGTTGCCTCCACTGCCATTTCGATGGCCATCGGGTAGCGAACCACTCCCGGGCGGGAGTTGCACCCACTGAAGTCCAGCCCCTGTCACGGCGCACTCCTTCGTCAACGATGCTTTGTGGCCTATTGCGAGTGCAGGGATTCAGCAAGGCTCTCGAGATTTTGCGGCTGGACAAGAATAAACCCATGGCGCGGACTTTCGATATCCGCAATGAGAAAAAGCGAGATGGAAAGAAAAATCGGCAAAATTAGAAGGAAGACGCCGCTCCTCTCCGGTGCATCGTAACCTATCAGGAGATTGCAGAAGATAGAGATTATGATCAAAAGCGTCCATGCCCCAATCGGAACCCGGTTCCACCAAGAGGCCTGCGCATATCCCTGGGAGTTCAATACATCGTTCATGCCGCCAAGGATGAAAGTCGCCATTGGCGATGGCAATGTCACGACAGATGTCGAAGCCACAGACCACATTTCCGTCTGCAGCTGAAAAGTCCGGGCATTGATCTGCAAGAGCTCGCGCTCATTCCGAGTCTTGTAATTGAGAATACGCTGGTCGAGGTAACTTTTCAGCAACCCCTTCACTTTCGCTGAATTGGCGGGGGGCAACTGGCTTGCCCGAACGTACTCAGTCCCGATTGCGTTGGCTTCTTGTTCTTCGAAGTTTTTGCGCTGATCGTACCTGCCGACTGCCATCGAAAAGGTGAACGCGATGATAAGGCCCAACAACGTTAAGGCAGCGCCAAGAAGGAGTGAGAAATAATTGCGCACTTCTTCGCTTATGTTTCCGTGTCTCGCACGCCACCAGGCGCCGATCCGCCCGGAGAACCAGAATACAAGGAGTGAAGCGACAAGAAAGATACGTGGGTGGTCCACTGGATTGACCATTTCGCGCACCTGAAATGGCGGTAGTCTACAACAAATTATAGGGAAGGGCGCGCTTCCCTGGATCGTTTCAAGAACAGATATTTCGGAAGTAATCGGCAAAATTGGGAAAGAATGTGCCGAGTCTTGATCATCTGGTCAAAAAACAAATCCAGAAAAGTGGATCAAATAAGGGTCACACAGACTGTCCTCCCCAGTGTTTTCGCGTTCCCGTGAGTTGTCACCTGCGCCGCTATGTCTTTGAAATTCCTGCTTCTCACGGGGCTACGAACCAGAAGATGACGTCCTTGGACTCTGTCCCGAACGCGCAGGCTCCTGAATTCGTGCCATAGGCGATTCTGCTTTGCAGCGAGATTCTCCAGCTCCCGCTCCTGTGAGCCATTTTTACGCGCGCACCGAGCCGAGTATTTACGAGAAGTCCCAGCCCCGGCTAATAAACTATTTGCAAGCGAATAAAAAGCGAATATAATAATACTCCGACGCATGGCTGGCCATAAATCGGCTAGCCAATCCATACGGGCGGTGAAAATGGCGGGGAAGCTTCTGCAATTTCCGTTGGGCAAGCCTGAGCTCTTCTCTAGAGAGATCAATTGTGAAGTGCTCAGAAGCAGTGAAATCAATCAGGTTTTGTATGCCGCCATCCATGCTCTGCCTCACGTACAGAATTCGCGTTTGCGTGAAGAGCTAAGAAACGCGCTATGCGATCTTCTGGTTCGGCAAAACGGCGCCGCATGAGTTGTCCGGAACCAGGCTGTATGATTGACGATTGACTGGATGTGGAGAATTAGGGCATGAGCGGTTCACACGATTCGAATTGGAAGACTCGGCTTATCCAAGGCGGGTTTCCCGATCGTAGCTTTGATATTGAGTTCTGGCAAGAACAGGGCGACGACGCGATTTTTGCCGCAGCCTGGGAAATGGTGGAGCTAGCTGAGGAAGTCAGATATGGCAGAAAACCCACATTTCAGAGAACTGCTACAACTCTTAAACGACTTTGAAGTTCGATATCTGATCGTGGGTGGATACGCGGTGATGAAGTACACCGAACCGCGATACACGAAAGATCTCGACGTGTGGGTGGAAAATTCAGTCGACAATGCCGTGCGGTTGTTCGGGGCGCTTAAGCAATTTGGGGCACCGCTTGAATCTGATGACATCACGCCGGAAACATTTACTCGTAATGAAGTCACCTATCAGATCGGCATAGCCCCGATTCGAATTGACGTTCTTACACAAATTACAGGGGTCGATTTCTCGGAGGCCTGGAAGCGCCGAGTGATGGGAACAATTTTCGGTATTCCAGTCCCGTTCATCTCTCTGGATGATTTGATTGCAAATAAGAGGGCGACAGGCCGCGGAAGCGATCTCGATCAATTGAGGCACATCTCAAAGGAATTGAAATCGGGAAATCTGGATTAAAGGCTTGCTTACCCCTCAGCGGTTCGCGGCATCGCCAATGAGTCTGCAACGCTTTTCTGCCCTTCCATAACGCTTTCATATTCCTGCACGGTAAGCAGGACATGGGTTGGACGGCCTCGGCAACCCATGGGGCAAGCACCACCTCGCCGCATTCAAACTTCAGGTGCACGAAGAGTAGTTGGTTTTCTCATCGCCAAAAAACTCATCCGGTGTGGCGTAACGCGCTCGCGACAGGGATCCACGTGGCACGGCAGGAAGGAACGATCGTACTCACGAACCCGATCAAGAGCGCGGTCGCAAACAGCACAAGCAGCGTCAGAGGTGTAACCTTCAGAACCGAGCTATACAGCTGCCATTCCGCGGAGTGCGCAGCCACAAAAATCGAAAGGTAGCTGAATAGCGCGGCAACGAAGGCACCCGCGGAAGACAGTGCGATGCCTTCCGCAAGGCACAACGCAATGATGCTTCGACGTTTGAAACCTAGGGTGCGGAGGACGGCAAGTTCCCGCGTTCGTTCGCGTATGGGACATCCCCATGGTGTTGGCACAGACCAAGGTGGTCGTGAACAATGCCGCCATGCAGATGGCAGCGATGAAAGCTTTGACGTTTCCCAGCATTTCCAAGAACTCCAACTCGAACGCCTTCTCCGTCTCGGTTCTTGTCGGTTCGGCCGAGTTGTGAAACAGGTTATCTACCTGGGAAGCAACACGCCTCATCGATTGTGGGGAATCCGTCAAGATGAGAAAAAGATTATTGCGGCCGCTGATGGAATGATCAGAGTGTTCCACGTATTGCCAATTGAAAATGACAGCTTGGGTTGAGATAGGAGGATCAAATATCCCCCGTATCGTCAGCTCGAGCTTGACCGGCACTATCGAACCGATCAGGGTAAGGCGGTCACCCACCTTCCAACCGTTCTTCTCGGCCAATCCCCTGTCCGCAATTGCCCCGGCCGGGTCGCTTTCCCAGTTCGCTGCCTGATCGGGTGCAATCCGATAGTCAGGGTGTACCTCAAGAAAAGCCTTGGGGTCGGTACCCAGCTGAGCAAAGACGTTCTCGGACCGCTCATTTCGGTATAAACCCGCGAACAGGTTGCATCGAGTTACGCTGACGACTCCGGGCAGAGATCGGATTTTCTTTTCGTAATAGCTTGGCAGTGCAAGCATGAAATAGCTCGAACCTTGCGGGCGAGTGACGAGACGCAGAGCAGAAGTGGTGCCAAGAGTGTCTACGTAGAAACTGCGCCAGATGGCGATCATGAGCGACAGAAGCATCATGGAAAACGTGATGCTGAGAACCCGTGAGCAGGCTTCTGCGCTTGTTTCGAAATGCATTCTTCGTGACGAGTTGGAGAATCGTCATGCGGGGTGGAAGACGACAGAACTAAGCTCTACCCCAATGGAACGAAGGAATGGGCCTCTGCTTGCGATGATTATGTGGGTAGGTACTTCCGGCCTTTCTGTGTGGATGCTCAATCAACCATCATGCCAAATTCTCAGAACTGCACTTTGAGGAGCATCCACCAGAGGTCATTAGGAGGTTGGGGTACCTCAGACATCGCGGCCCACAGCGTCAACCAGATAGCTGAGCCGGCTATCTGCCAGGCATAGAGCCTGTGGCCACCGGGGGTTCAACGGATATCCGGGCGCGAATTAACTCTTGCTTACGACTCCCTGGTCTTCCCACTTGTATCCGCAAGCGGCGCACTCCCAGGCAAACTTCTGCGTGACCGTATCGTCCTCGGGCTCGACCCCACCGGCATCCTCAAACACCACGTCAGCAGAGTGGCATTTAGGACAATGGATCGCAAGGTTCTCGGACTGTGCGTCGCTTTCCTTGTACGGCTCATCTTGGGGTTCATAGTACTTAAGCGCGTTGAGCGTCGCATGTTCGGCGATCCGCATGACCAGCACGTCGAGTCCATCGGAGAAGTTCGACCTCACTTCTTCCACGCTGGCCGCTTTTTCCGGACCGATATAGAAAGGAATACCCGCGTTTAGGAGCAGTTTCTGCAACTGCTCTGCATCCCGCCGGCTCCAAACAAAACAAAAATTCACGAGCTCACGGTCTTCATCGAAGGGCGACTCTGCATCCTGAGCGTTTTCAGGCGCCGCAAAGCGCTCTGGGGACCGCTGATCAGCCGGTGGCACTTTGAGCTTCCGCGACGATATCTCTTGCGACAGAATGCCTTGCGCCATATCGGTCAACTCGGACCGATGCCGTGCCAGATCGATTAACTCGTCATCGCTCATCTGGCGGTAGTTTTCCGTCAGCCGCAATGTCTCACTTGCCGGGCCCAGAGTATCCATTGGATTGCGCATAAAGCTATACGCTCCAGATTTCCAGTGCAAGTCCGAATTCGACGAGCGAGCATTTGGGCTTTGCCGTCCTCCCAACCCTTTGGTCCTCAACCTTGTCACGCTTCTTTCCAGGGTGGGGATTCGGTTTTTGCATTCCATCCTGAAACGATTTGCCTCTTTCCTTCACTAACTTGGCGGGAGGCTTTTCATGCAGTTCCGAATCACCATCGACATCTTCAGCGGACGCAAGAACCCCGTCCTTGAGATCAAAGGGCGCGAGGCCGAGCGGATCTTCGAGCACCTGCGTCCCGCACAACCCGTGTCCCGCATGTTGCCTGTCCCTTCTTCGAGCCTCGGCTATCGTGGACTGATCATTGAAGCCAGTGGCGCGCGTGGCTTGCCCAGGGTTTTTCGGATGGCACACGGGGACCTGATGGGGCCGAAGCTAAGGCACCGCGCCGCCGACACGGACTTCGAAGAATTCCTTGTCCGCGAATCGGGCCTACTTCGCCGGCTGAAGCTTGGGCGTGATTTTCCCGCGTTTCTCTTGAAAGAAATTGAGAGATTCCGCGGAACTCGCGAAAAATGCAAACACCGGCCGCCGCATTGGCCGCGTCGTGAGCACTGCCATTGCGCACCCCTGTACGAGCCGGCGTGGTGGAATGACAGCGGGCAAAAACAATTCGGCAACAACTGTTACAACTACTCCACCAACTACCGCAGCGACACCTTTGCCCAACCCGGACTCGCCGCCGGCGCCGAATACACGGCCTTGACTTGTGCGTCGGTGCGGCCTGCGGCCATCGCCGACGACCTCATCGACGCACCCACTGCCAACAACCGCTGTCCCAAGGAAGGCCACCTGGTCGCTCTCGTGATCGCTCCCGGATTCGACTTTCACTGGTACCGCAAGGGGCGTAATGGCTTCTGGACGCACAAACCCGGGGGAACTCCGGCAACGAACGTGGACAACAGCGGCCACCTCATCCCCGATCCTCGCACCGCAGATCGTGGTCCTTACACCAACTTCTGCGCATTTATGATCGTTATGCATGGCCACATCAAAATCATTTGAGACCTGGATCGCCGGCGCGTTTCTCTATTCCGGACGAGCGGATCCAACTTGGCCTGTCTCTCGGGGCTTTGCCAAACGGTTCGAGAATCTCTGGTCGATGCTGCCCGCCACGGAAAAAGCGGCTCCGAACCCGTCCCGCCTCGGATACCGCGGCGCATTTCTCCGCGTTTCCCTTCACCAGCAATGGATTGCGTTTGGAGGAGTGGTGTCTCTAGAAACTCCCCTCGGAATCGAAGTACGCGCAGACCCTGAAAGACAATTCGAAAAAGACCTTCTCGCCTCTGCACCCAAAGGATCGTTGCCGGCAGACTTGTCACTTTGAAGGTGTCGTTGCCCGATTCCGCGTGCCCGGCGATGGCCTTTCAGTGGCTCAAGGATTTGCAGGTGGCCAGCCTGGCAGCCGCCCCTAGCACGTTAAGCAGGGCGGGAGGAAGTCTTGAAAAGCCTGCTCGTCTTACCAGCTGGCGATGCGCGTGAAATCGCCACACGCCCCCGTTTACCCTTCCGAGTACGGTATCCTTCCAGTGACCAAAGGGTTGTGAAACGGTTGCCGCGGTACCGGGCCATGTTTCCCCTTCCAGGAGATGACGTCATGAAGAAAATTCTTGTGATGTTTTTGGTGTTAGTGCCTGCCGTCCTCGCGGCACAGCAGGCCAAGAGTCCAGTCGCCGATGCGCTGCGCCAGATGTTGAACGGGCGCGAGAAGAACACGATTGCGGCCTTTGAGCAGATGCCGGCTGAGAAGTTCAATTTCAAGCCAACACCCGAGCAGATGACATTCGGTCACCTCGCAGCCCACATTGCGGATGGCAACTACTACTTTTGCTCGAAGACAGGCGACGTCGACCGGCCCAAGGCGGAAGAATTGAAGGGCGACGAGGGCAAAGACAAGTTAGTGGCGGCAGTGAAGGCTTCGTTTGCATTCTGCCACGAGGCCTTGGCCAAAGCGGATGACTCAAAGTTGAGCGAAGACATTCAATGGTTCGATGGGAAACCGCGTGCCCGTGCCTGGGCCGCCTTGGGCCTCGCCAGCAGTTGGGCAGACCACTACGGAATGGCCGCGATCTACCTGCGCCTCAACGGGCTTTTGCCGCCGACCGCGCAACCTGAACACAAGAAGTGAGCCCAAAAGGGAGACCGGATTGCAGCACTCATCTGAACGAGCGGAGTTTGCCGCGATCGATCACGTGCAACTGGCTATGCCGGCAGGGCAAGAAGCGGTTGCACGCTCTTTTTTCTCCGGAGTATTGGGTATGGATGAAATTCCCAAACCTCCCCAACTCGCAAAGCGCGGCGGCTGCTGGTTTCAGAGCGGCAAGGTTCACATTCACCTCGGCGTCGAAACAGACTTTCGTCCGGCAAGAAAGGCGCATCCGGCGCTCGTGTGCCGGAACTACACCGCACTGATCGAAAAACTCGCCCGCGCAGGAGTCGCCTGCGAGGAAGTTCACGATATCCCCGGCGTTCGCCGCTGCCACATTCATGATCCCTTCGGGAACCGCATTGAACTGGTGTGTGCCGATTAGACTCATTCGTTGTTGCTCCTGGAATCCGGACTCAGTAGCATAGGGGTAAGCACGCTGAAGGTTCGGGCCGCTATCGCCACAGCATCAGAAAGCGCGGCCTACTCTGTTAATCGAAGGGAACAGTGCATCTGACGCGGCGTAATTCTTATCTCAAAATCTGCCTTTTCATGATGTTCTCGACCGGGCTGCTTCTCCCGGTTGTGGCGGAAGCCCAGGGAGCTACGCAAAGCGTGGCCTTCGATCTCATCGGACCGAAGGTTGATGTGCGCGTGCAGCGTTCCGGCGAGACGCTCCCCATCTCGCAAGTCCCCAACCTGCAGGCTGGAGACCGCCTCTGGATCCATCCCGATCTGCCTGAGAGCCAGTCGGTGCGTTACCTGATGATTGTGGCTTTCCTTCGTGGGGCTACCAATCCTCCGCCGGATTCCTGGTTCACTCGCGTCGACACCTGGCTCAAGAATGTGCATCAAGAGGGTGTCTACGTCAATGTTCCCGAGGAAGCCGAAGAGGCCGTGATTTTTTTCGCTCCCGACACGGGCGGCGCATTTTCTACTCTGCGCGCCACCGTGCGCGCGAAGCCGGGAGCGTTTGTCCGTGCGGCGCAGGACTTGCAGCAGGCTAGTCTCGATCGTTTGCGCCTCGAAGCCTATCTTGATGCGGTGCGAGAAAGCTCATCTGATCCGGATCAGCTAAAGACTCGCACAACGCTGCTTGCGCGCAGCCTCAGCATCAGACTGGACCAGCAGTGCTTTGACAAACCGAGTGCGCAGCAGGTGCCCTGCCTGACCCAACATACCGATCAGCTTGTGCTCGATGACCAGCACAGTCAGACCATGGTTGCGACCTTGACCACGGGTGCTTCCACCGATTTGATCGCCAACATCAGCTCGACGCCCACGGCTCGAAGCGGCTACTACAGCCCCTACATCGGGGCAGTGGTTGATTTGGCGCGCATTCTCAGCACGGCCCACACGGCGCAGTTTCAATACATTCCGGCTCTCGCATTGCCAAAGGAAGATGAACTGAAGCTTCGCCTCAACAATCCACCTTCGTTCCGCAATCCAAAGTCGGTGATGGTGATCGCCTTGCCGCCCGTTCGTGCGGCGGTCGCTCCCCCGCTACAGGCCCTCGATGCTACGCAGGTTTACTGCGCCAACCAGCCGGAACTGCTTCTGCCCGCCGACGGCGCACCGTTAATCTTCGCGACTGATCTGGGGCGAAAATTTGTGCTGCACATTGAGACCAAGTCGGGTGGCGCATTCGATCTTCCCGCGGAACCTGACCCAGCTCGCGGCGGATTCGTGATCGCTAGTCAGACATCGCATTTCCAGCCCTGGGACGGCGAAGTGACAGGCACAATCCGCGGCATATGGGGATTCCGCCCTTTTGAAGGGCCTCACTATCGCCTTCGAGCGGCCCGCAATGCACAATGGGTAGTGGCTTCGAAGGACGCCAGCGCGCTCATCGTGGGCCGCGAGGACACCCTCCACATTCAATCCACCGACACCTGCTGCGTGCGCGAAGTGGCGATGCATGACGCGAGCTCGAGAGAGGTGAAATTGCCTTGGAAGGTTTCAAAGTCCGATGAACTGGAGATCAAGGTTCCACTGCAGAATGCAACTGCCGGCTCGCTGAAGATGTTCATCCAAAAGTTCGGGGTGCGCGAGCCCGATGAAATTTCTCTGCACACCTTTTCCGAAGCCGGTCGGCTCAATTCGCTGACGATTTATGCCGGCGACAGTGGCGCAGTGCTGAGGGGCACGCGGCTCGACCAGGTTGCGTCTCTGGAATTCGAAGGCCTGACCTACCGACCCGCCGGCCTCTCGCGCGCCAATCAGGAAGACGAACTCAAGCTCAGCACGCAGGATGCTTCTGCAAAGACCAAGTTGCAAACAGGGCAGAGCGCGGTGGCGCGGGTCACTCTGAATGACAGCCGCATCCTCGATTTGAATGTCGCGGTCTCCCCGCCCCGGCCGAGACTGGTCGTGCTGAATAAGAGCGTGCAGATTGAAAACACCGATCCGCCGCCGATGATCCATCTTGGCAACCCCGACGAGCTCCCGCAAGACGGCCGACTGAATTTTTCCCTGAAAGCCCAGGTCCCAGAAATCTTAGCCCCGGGCACGAAGGTAGAGGTCGCAACCGCCGATGAATCGTTTCACGTTGTGCTCACGGTCAAAGACGGCAACCTCACGCTGCAGGATTCCAAGACAGTATTCGCCGTGCTCGATCCCATGAAACTGCTCGGTCCCTCAGCCTTCGGGCCGCTGAAATTCCGGGCGGTGAGCGCCGAGGGGGTAGACGGTGATTGGCAGCCGCTTGTGAATCTTGTGCGAATGCCGGAATTGAAGTCGATTCACTGTACGCCCTCCTCGAAGATCACCGAGCAACGGGAATCGCCGGAGAAGGCTCAACTACCCGAGATCCAATGCACCTTGGTCGGCGACAAACTCTTCTTAATTGACGCGATCAGCGCCGATCCAGACTTTACCAGCCCCGTGACGGTGCCAGACGGCTTCATTGAAGCTTCCTTGAGCCTCTCTGTCCCGCGCGGGAAAGAGCTCTACATCAAACTGCGGGATGATCCCACGACCGTGGACACGCTCGTGATGCCCGGCGTCGGCCCGCAGTAGCCCATTTGCCAATTCCTTTAGCAGGTCTGAAACTATTTGCTTATGCCTGTCGCCCTTAGCTTGGAAGGTCGGGCCGCTCTTGTCACTGGCGGTTCTCGCGGCATCGGGGCAGCCATCGTACGCATGTTCGTGGATGCTGGTGCTCGGGTTTTGTTCAGCTACGAAAAGGCACAGGAACAAGCCGAGAAGCTCTGCCGGGAATGTGGCCCCTACTGCGCCGCCGAAGCCAAGTCGCTTACCAGTCCGCAGGCAGCTGGGGAATTGGTCTCTGCATGCGTTAAAAAGTTTGGGCGCCTTGATATTCTGGTCGCGAATCATGGCATCTGGCCGCCGGAGGACGCACCGATCGAGGAAATGACGGACCAGCAGTGGGAAAGGACCGTCGCCATCAACCTCGACTCGGTATTCGGGCTGGTGAAGCATTCGGTAGCGGCCATGAAGAAGACGGCTGCCAAGGTTTCCCCGGGCAAGATTGTGCTGATCAGTTCGACCGCGGGGCAACGCGGCGAGGCCTTCCATTGCGACTACGCCGCCACAAAGGGAGCTCTCATCAGCATGGTGAAGGGCCTGTCAACGGAACTCGCGCGGCATCACATTTATGTAAATTGTGTGGCTCCTGGCTGGGTTGATACCGACATGGCGCGTCCGGCCATGGACGACCCGATGACGGCAAAGAAGGTTCTGGCGACAATCCCCTTGGGCAGGATCGGGATGCCAGAAGAGATTGCGGGTCCGGTGCTGTTTCTTTGTACTCCTATGGCAGGTTTTGTGACGGGGGAGATATTGAACGTGAATGGTGGCGCCGTGCTGGTTGGCTGAGCCAAAGCAGCCGGTCCGAAACAAGGCGCGTCTAATCATGAAGAGAATGAGATATGTGATTGCGTTCGTGTTGCTGACCACGCTCTCGGTGGCTCAAGGTCCGACCGGCACCGACGCGCCGCCGGAGCCCAATCCCGAGCCGGGGAAAAGTACCGCCACGGCGACAGACCAAGGCAACTCTCAAAAGGCGAAAGAAATTCTGCAGCAGGGGATCCAGGCTCTGGGGGGGCAGCCTTACCTGACCTGGCGCACCCAAACTTCCCAAGGCCGCAGCTACAGCTTCCACCACGGCGAGGCCAACAGCCTGGGGACCGTTTTCTGGCGATTCCGCCAGTATCCCGACAAAGACCGTCTCGAGCTCACCAAAAAACGAGATGTTTTTGAGATCTTCAATGGTGACAAAGGCTATGAGGTCACCTATCGCGGTGTCCGCACTCTCGAGGATAAAGAGGAACTGCAGCCCTACATGCGCCGCCGCCATTACGGCCTGGACGCGGTGCTGCGGGAGTGGATTAACCAGCCTGGCGTTGCCCTCTTCTATGAAGGACAAACGGTTGCCGCCCAGAAGCAAACCGAGCAGATTACGGTCATGAACGCAAAGAACGAGGCTGTGACCATCAACTTTGACATCAACAGCCACCTTCCGGTGCGCAAAAGTTTCACTTGGCGCGATCCAACCGATAAAGAGCGCAATGTCGAAGAGGAGATCTACGACAACTATCGCAACATCCAGGGAATCATCACGCCCTTTGACGTCACTCGAACCTACAACGGCGAAATGTCCGCTCAATCGTTCCTTACCGCAGCCAGCTACAACGAAGAGTTGAAGCCGGAACTGTTCGACGCCCACGCCGCAGCCAGCAAGAAAAAATAGCTTCTCTCTTCGCTCTTTTGTCTTCCCCGGACTCATCCGGCGCCGCGACCATCTGATAACTCTTTCGATACCAGAGTAGCCTTCATCTAAATCTAAGCGATTGACAATAAACAGGTTATTTAGTTAGCGAACGTTGCTTGAGGATGGATGTGTGTTTTTTTTGCCACAGTCAAGGGTGATGCGAGAAAGCGTATTCTAAACAGTCTCTTTGATCCACGAACAAACAATCCGTGCCGCCGTCGAGTGCAGTGGAGTTGGCCTGCACTCGGGAGCGCCTGTTCAGCTTCGCATCCTGCCGGCAGCTTCACGCACCGGAATTGTGTTTCGCCGTACTGATCTAGACGGCTTCGAAGTAGAGGCGGTGAGCCGCAACGTTGCTCGTGTCAGCTACGCCACAAGCTTGATGAAGAGAGGTGTTCTGATTTCGACCACCGAGCACCTGTTGTCGGCATTCGTGGGAATGGGGATCGACAACGCGATCGTTGAATTGGACAACCTCGAACTTCCCATTCTTGATGGCAGCGCTCAGCCCTTTGTCGAACTGATTCGACGGGCTGGCATACGGAAGCAGCGCCGCGCACGAAGTTTTTTGAAGGTCCTGCGCCCTCTGGAATTGCGGGAAGGGAATAAGTTTATCGGCCTGTATCCCGCAGAGCACTACTCTGTGTCCTATACCATCGACTTTCCCCATCGATTGATCGGCCGCGAAAGCCGGACGCTAGAATTGACCAACGGCCACTATCTCTCGGAAATCGCCGCCGCCCGCACCTTCGGCTTTCTGCATGAAGCCGAGCTCATGCGTCAGCAAGGCTTGATCCGCGGTGCCTCGGAACAAAACGCAATCGTGCTTACCCGCGACGGTCTGGTCAATCCGCCCCTGCGGTATCCAGACGAGTTCGTCCGTCACAAGATTTTGGATTTGATTGGGGATTTGGCACTGATTGGCCGGAGAATTCTGGCCAACGTGGTTGCTGATCGTGCCGGCCACGCCATGCATACCGCGCTTGTTTCTCGCTTATTGCGCGATCAGGGGTCGTGGGAAGAGGTGACCCTGGCAGAGCAGAAGGACGATGACGCGAATGCGCCAGTCGAGCCCGAGCGCCCTTCGATACCCCTGCAGTAGAAAGTTCTAGGCGTCTGTCATGGACGCTTCCGCCTTTTCCCTATGCAGCTTTTGAATTTCTGCGCGGGTAAGCTCGGCAAGCATTCGGGCGTGAGACTTGGCCGATTCCTGCTGTTCGCGGGAAAGAGACGCCACGCGCATCTCGAGCAAAGGCGCATCCTGCTCGATCATCCGCAACAGACGTCTCGCACGGTCGATTCTTAGGTCAATGGGGAGCTGGTTCATCCCTCAAGGGTGGCGAAGCGCAAAAATGCGCGCAAGTTTCAAGCTGGGTTCCTGTATGCTCTCTAGGAATCTGGGGTCGAGTCGCCTCATCTAAGCAAATACGGGAAAATCAGGTAAGTGCACAAGATCGCCTATCTTTCCCTTGGATCAAACCTGGGTGACCGGGCGGCAAACCTGCGCCTTGCGCTCGAAGGGCTCGATCGACTCGGAACGGTCGAAGCCGTCTCCGCGTTTTATGAAACCGAGCCGGTAGGGCTCACCTCGCAGCCCTGGTTTCTGAACTGTGCCGCGAAGCTCGACACCGAGAAGATGCCTCGACAGCTGATTTCCGGAATTTTGAACCTCGAGCAGGCCATGGGCCGCCAGCGCAAACAGAAAGATGGTCCCCGCATTATCGATATTGACATCCTGCTCTTCGGTACATCGGTCGTCGACACCCACTCGCTCACCGTGCCTCATCCCAGGCTTCACGAGCGGCGTTTCGTCCTCGAACCTCTCACTGAAATCGCTCCCGATGTTCGTCACCCGGTCTTCAAACGCACGATCCGCGAACTCCGCGACGCGCTGCCTGCGGGACAAGCCGTGCGCCGCTGGGGTGAGCCGGCTTGAGTGATCGAGGGGATTTTTCGGCAGATTTTTTTGGGACTACGGTAGCGCTCGGGACGCGCCTCAGCGTTGCCATCGCTAGGGAACGATAATGCTCGAAGAGGGGGGTGCGGAGAGGCTCGCAGCCTGTTCGGGGAATTGCCGGAACAAGAACTCAACAAATCCTTTCGATTTCGGCCGACCTGAGGTTCTGGTCATTCCCATCCGCAACAGAAACACCAGAGCTTGCAAGACCTCCATGTCGCGCAGCCTGGTGTAACCGAGGTGCTGTTGTTCCGCCTCGCGGTACTCCTTCAGCATCTGTTGAACTTCCGCGGCAATGGCTTGCTCGGTCAGGCTGGTCGCAGGCGATTCGTAATGCAGCCCGGAATTGGCCAGGGTTTCATAGCTTTTCGCGAGAGAAGTGAGAGCCGCGATCAGATCCGCGTCGCGAACTCCGCGTTCGATGCGAGCGCTTTTAGCAAGGGCGTAACTGAGACCGAGCAGCAAATGCTCCTGTTCGTACGGAAATCGGCTTCCGATCTCGATCTTGGGAAACAGCGTCGCCGGATCGAAATCCTCGAGCGAGCGCGGCTTTTCGTGGGCATGCGCCTGTTGCAGGTACACACACTCGGCTGGACAGTCGAGGGTTACTTCGCGCTGTTCCCCGCAACATTGCGGGCATATGCGTCCGTGGACCGCAGGACAGAAGCGCTTTTCCTTCCTTTTTTCGCAAATCGCGCAGGACAAGCCGATCTCCTAAGGCCATTATGGCATGGGGGAATTGTCGCCGGTTTTTGGCTCCTGCCGTCCTCTACCGGTTCCTAGCAGCAAAATCGCGCACTCGCGGCCTTCGGGAGTAGCTCTCGTGCCGCACTCACAGAACCGCGTTCTTCGCATTCTGACTGGCAACCGATGGCTTGAGTTACCGCTCCGCCAGACGAAGCTCCGAGAGTCCAAACCCCCAATCCCTGAAGCCGATCTTGATGTCCCATGCTTTCCACCCGCGTCTTTTATGGCTCTTTTTGGTACCTCCTAGCAAAAACCCGCATAAATATTGGGTTTGGTGCTTCTTTTCCACAGGCGACGGGATTAATATAACTCCCGCGATCTCGCAGAATATCTTTACGTAAAAGGAGAGGATTCATGGCAGCAGGTATGACCAAGACCCAACTCGTTCGTCACCTGGCAGAGAAGGTGGGAGCGAACAATAAGACCGCAGCAGCATTCCTCGAGAACCTGGCCGACACAGCCATCAAAGAGACCAAGAAGAATGGCGTATTCGTAGTTCCTGGTATTGGCCGCCTGGTAAAGGCCCACCGCAAGGCCCGCATTGGACGCAATCCGCAGACCGGCGAAGCCATCCAGATCAAAGCCAAGACAGTCGTGAAGTTCCGCGTCGCCAAAGCCGCGAAGGACGCGATTGCCCCCAAGAAGTAGCTGAGTTTCGTTTTGAAGAAAGGCCGGCGCAAGCCGGCCTTTTTCATTGCGCAGAAAATAATCCTTGACAAATACATACTGTGTATTACACAGTATGTGTCGTACACTATATGACGCAAGGTATAGAAAGCAACGGGTTGCTCGACAATCTGCGGCTGGAATTGCGCCGAGGGTGCCTGGTGCTTGCGGTCCTGGCGGAGCTGCGCAACGAACAGTATGGCTACACGCTGCGGAAGGCCCTGGCAGAACAGGGCATGGAAATCGACGAAGGCACGCTGTACCCGCTGCTGCGCAGGCTGGAGAGTCAGGGACTGCTCGTGAGCGAGTGGAGGGAAGCGGATAAGCGCAACAAGCGCTTTTATCGCATTTCCCGCGAGGGCAAAGCGGTGCTCAAACAGTTGCTCTCGGAATGGCAGGGCATCGGTCGCTCTCTCGAGACTGTACTCAAGGAGTCATGATCATGGAACTCTTGGACCGTTACATACAGGCTGTCCGCTTTTGGTTGCCCAAACCGCAACGCGACGACATTGCCGCTGAACTATCGGAAGACATTCGTTCGCAGATTGAGGAGCGTGAATCGGCCTTGGCAAGGCCGCTCAACGAAGCGGAAGTTGCCGATATCTTGAAGCAGCACGGGCGCCCTTTGCTGGTGGCCAATCGCTTCGGGCCGCAGCAACACCTTATTGGCCCGATGCTTTTTCCGATCTACTGGTTCGTGTTGAGGATTGTCGCTTTGTTTTACTTGCTGCCGTCGGTTCTAGTCTGGACCGGCGTCACCGTGGCTCGCGCCGCACATTCCGGCAAGGGCCTGCTTGAGGGACTGGCTTCCTTTTGGAGCGCGTTCTGGCCAATGGCGTTGTTTACCCTGGGCGCGATCACCCTGCTGTTTGCCCTGCTCGAACGACTCGAAGCGAAGTCGAAGTTCATGGATCATTGGGATCCGCGCAAGCTGCCGCCCATCCGCGACCCCAACCGGATACCCATTTCAAAATCTCTGATCGAGGTGACCTTCAATCTGGTGTTTTGTATTTGGCTGGTGGCTGGAATGTGGTACCAGACCTCGCTTGATTTTTTGGGAGTCAGCATCGCGCTCGCGCCGGTTTGGACCTACTTGTTCTGGGGTTTCTTTTCACTGACGGCCGCCAACATGGTGATCTCGGGCGCGAACTTGTTTCGGCCTTATTGGAGCAAGACCCGTGCCTGGTTGAGACTGGTGAGCGATTCGATCGGTTCAGCCCTGTTTTGCTGGCTGTTGAAATCGAATATTTTCCTTTCCATCAGCGTGCGGGATATTGCCGCCGAGAAAACTGCGCGGGTTGCCGGGGCGGTCAATTGGTGGTCGGAGAAGATGTTCCCCTACGCCGTCGGAGCCTGCCTGATCATTCTGCTCGTCGATGTGTACCGCATCATCCGGGTGAGACGGGCATCGCGGTCTGCTGCACTGTTAAATGCAGTTCACCCTGCGACGCAATGCGGTTGGGCGGGATTTTAGCGGCTCGAAGGGTTCTACTTGGCGTAGTCGTTCTTCACCACTTGCCCGCCCTTCATTACAAACTTCACGCGTTGCAAAACCGTGATGTCGTGCAGCGGGTCGCCGTCAACGGCAATGATGTCGGCCCACTTTCCCGCCTCCAAGGCTCCGATCTTGTCCTTCCAGCCCAGCAGATCAGCGTCATTGATGGTGGCGCTCTGGATGGCTTCGAGCGGCGTCATTCCCAGTTGGACGTAGACTTCAAGCTCATGAGCGTTCAATCCGTGAGGGTAAACCGCCGCATCGGTTCCCATGCCAATTTTGACTCCTGTCTTGATCGCCTTCTGCACGTTCTGCTTGCCTACGCCCGATACCAGTTCCATTTTGGCTTTTAGAAACGCCGGCAAATTGGCTTGAACCGCATGAGCGCGCTGCCAATCCATCAGATACAGGGTGGGAACCAGATAAGTGCCGTTCTTTTTCAGCACGGCGATGGCTTCATCGTTCATCAAGTGACCGTGCTCGACGGAGTCCACTCCGGCTTCCGAGGCCCAAATCACGCCCTGTGCCCCATGGGCGTGCGCCGCAACCTTTCTACCCAGGCGGTGGGCGTCCGCCACGATCGCTTTCATTTCTTCCAAGCTGTATTGGGATGCGTTCGGGTCGTCGCCTTTCGAGAGCACGCCTCCGGTAGCGCAAACCTTGATGAGGTCCGCGCCGTATTTAATGACCTCCCGAACTTTATGCTGCACCCCTTCGATCCCATCGGCGACCCCGTCTCCAGTCGCGTGGTATTCGAAAGGCAAAAGGTTATTGTCGCAATGCCCGCCGGTGATGCCCAAGGGAGGGCCGCTGACGAGCATGCGCGGTCCCGGAACATCGCCAGCATTAATTGCGTCCCGCAGCGCCACATCGGCATATCCGTCGGCCCCGACATTGCGAACGGTGGTGAAGCCCGCTTCGAGTGTAACCCGCGCGTTCTTCGCGCCGATCAAGGCCTCACGCGGCACTGAAATAGCGAGGCTCTCATATCCGAACTGAGGATCGAACGTGAGATGGGTGTGCGCATCGATCATCCCTGGCAGCAGGGTGGCATTAGAGAGTTCGATTCGAGACTCATTGCCCGACAGCTTAAGGGCAGATAGCGGGCCGACGCTTACGATCCTGTCGCCCTCAATGACGATTGCCTGTCCCGAGAGAGTGTCTCCGGTACGCACGTCAAGCAACTTGCCCGCGAGGATCACGGTGCGCTTGGGAGATTGCTGCCCAAACGCGCTCAAGCCAAGGAGGAGAGCGAAGACCAGCATCGCGATTCGCCGCACCCGTCCCGCATTCCGCCGAGTCGAAATTTCTATCCACCCCATCCGGTTTATTTCTCCTTCTGTAGTTTTCCCAGCCCGCTTATACATGCCTGAGTCCCCCGTTCTCGGGTGGCGTATGTAGGTCGATGCGCCACTAACGTCATCATCCATTTGGAGTTGAGTCGCACGCGTGACTTTAGCAGCGTTGTTGCTGGTTTGCCAACAAGGAACGAGTAAAACCTTCGCCAGAATTCGGGTTTCTAATAGCTAGGAGCCAAGGAAGCGGTTGACTAACTAAAGTCACTTGATTCTGGGTACGGCTTACGTTAAGAAATCGCAAATGGTCGACTAGGGGGACGCACATGATTCCGGAAGATCATCCTTTGCAAAAGCTGTTCCTGGAGCTCGTGGCACGTCACTATGCCGAGGAGATCGGAATTCGCGACTCCGAACTGATTGCCTACGTCGCCCACCTGCTGACCGAATTTTGCGATGCCGAACAGATGTTCAAGATCCGCAATTCAGCCGGAAGACCGCTGATGGATGTCGGCGAGATGCTGGTGGAGTCGAACCCAGTGTTTGGTCCGGCTGCCTCGTTTGACCGCGAGCGTCAGGTGCGCAAGCACATCGGCGACTACACACTGTTTTTCACCGGCATGTTTCCAGAGAGCATCAATCACTTCCGGCTTCGCCGTGACCGCATGGAAAACTTCGTAGATTGGGTAAAAGCCGGCAAGGAGAGCTACTACATCGTTTCCAAGTTCGACTGCTTCGAGTACATGAAGGTCGCACCGCTATTCCAGAAGCTTTCCAGCCAATTCGAGCAGTGTGTGTACGGATTGAATCGCGTGAAGAATGAGTTGCAGGAACTGCAGCATCCCATCATGCGAAGAAGCAACGAACTGTTGATGTAACGCCGGCTGAAGCCAGATCTCCGGAATGCCGTAGCATTTTCAATTCGGGTGCTATGCTTTTTGTATGGTCCGTTTCCATCGCCGATTTGATCCGCATCCCATCAGCCTGGTGATCTTCGATCTGGACGGTACGTTGATCGATTCTCGCCTCGATCTGATCCACTCGGTCAATGCGATGCTGCGGCACCTGGGACGTCCCGAGCTTCCCGGGGACGTGGTCGCCTCCTATGTGGGGGATGGCGCGCCGATGCTAATTCGCCGCGCTCTTGGCGATCCCAAAGATGAAACGCTGTTCAAGAATGCTCTCGAGTTCTTCCTGGCCTATTACAAAAAGCACAAGCTGGACCACACCACGGTGTACGCGGGGATTCCTGAAACCTTGCGGCAGATCCAGTCGAATGGCTCAAGGCGCCAGATGGCGGTGCTCTCGAATAAACCGGTAAACCCGTCGCGTGCAATTGTTGAGGGCCTGGGACTAGCGCAATTTTTTACCCGCATTTATGGGGGAAACAGCTTCGACACGAAAAAGCCAGACCCCTTGGGAGTGCACACGATCTTGAAGGAAACTGGCGTCTCTCGCGGCGACGCGCTGATGGTAGGAGACTCATCGATCGACGTGCTCACCGGACGCAACGCGGGTCTTGCGACCTGTGGCGTGACCTATGGATTTGCCCCCCATAGCTTCGCTGCACTGCAACCGGATGTCACCGTAGATACGCCGGAAGAGCTTGGCGAGCTGTTCTGTTAGTCACATTTTCGGAACTCCTCTGGCGAGTCCGTCTCCTCCGTGGTAACTGGGTGCTTTTCCCCGATCCGGTACACTGAATGGAATGAGCCACTCGCCCGGGGGATGGACGCCCGCCGAACTCCGCAAACTCCGCCGCCTAAAAGATCCGTATGGAATCCAGCGCTTTCTGGATGCCCAACCCTATCATTTGAAGGATACGGCCTGGTCGCCGCGCCGCGTGTTGCAGGAGAACACCTCCCACTGCTATGAGGGTGCGCTGTTTGCCGCGGCAGCCCTGCGGGCCAATGGCCATCCACCGCTCATTATCGACCTCGAAGCTGATCATGATACCGACCATGTCATTGCGGTTTTCAAGCACCGCGGACATTGGGGAGCGTTAGGAAAGTCCAACTACACCGGCTGCCGATATCGCGAACCGGTGTATCGCACTCTTCGGGAACTGGCATTGAGCTATTTTGAGGTGTACTTCAACCTGCGCCGTGAGCGGTCCTTGCGAACTTTTTCAAGGCCAGTGAATCTCGCGCGCTTTGACAACCGGAACTGGATGACCACTCAGGAGCCGGTTTGGTTCATTGCCGAGTATCTGTTTACCATCCGTCACTTCCCATTGCTGAAGCCGCACATGATCGAGCGACTGCACCGGCTGGATGACCGCTCTTTTCGTGCTGGATGTTTGGGAAGGGCAGAGAAGCTCAATCGGAGCAAGAAATAAACCGGCAGCGTAACCCCGTAGGTGTAGAATGCCGCGGGTTCGTGAAATCGAGAGCTCTAGGAGGTTCTATGCCAGTTTACCTGCACCAAGTTGCCTACTCGCGCGAAGGTTGGCAAGCGCTGCTGGCCCAACCGCAAGACCGAATCGAAGCGGTTCGCCCTGCGGTTGAGAAACTCGGCGGCAAGATCAAGAATGCCTGGTACGCATTCGGCGAATACGACGTCGTGCTGGTTACAGAAATGCCCGATAACGTCAGCGCCGCCGCAATCGCCATGGCTTTCGCCGGCGGGGGAGCTTGCAGGGCCGTCCAGACGACTCCGCTGATACCAACCGAGGATGCGATCCATGCCATGCGGAAAGCAAGTGAATCTGGTTATCGTGCTGCGCCCGTGACCTCGGGCCGAGCGGCCTGATTCCTCTGCTCGAGGGATACGCGGCTACTGCTCAGCGGCCGCGTTTCTTTTCTCAGGCTTGTAGCGGGCGCGGAAAGTCCGCAAGGTCCATGTCAGAGTAGAAGGGGAATTACTCAGAAACTGAAAGCAACGCCGCCGCGAACGGCGCGAGCCGATTGCACCAGGTAGACCGTGCGGCCATCTTGCCCGAAGACGGGGACGTAGCCCTGCGCGAGCAGGTTGCGCACTTCAACGATAAGGTCCATGCGGCCGGGCAGAGCGCCGGTCCCGGGCAGTGGTTGGCGAACAAAGAAGTCCAGAAATGGATCCGTTTGGCCGGGGGACGAGTTAAACATGTCCACCGGTGTGAGCGGCCGCCCATCCATCCAGCCGTAAGACGCCACCCAGCGGGTCTTGGTTTTTGGAGCTGTTCCGCCGATCTTTCCGGAAACCGAATGGTGGTAGCGTACTGTGCTGTTTTGCTGGCTGTCCCGCAAGGTGACGTTGCTCCCAGTGAGGTCGAGAGATCCACCGTAGCTGTAATCAAGGGTCGCGGTGACGTCAGATGTTAGCTTGCGTTGCAATACCAGCCTCATGCCCTGAACGCTGAAATCCCGTCCCTGGTAGGTGAATGTGCCGGAGTAAACGTCCGGCAGCACGTCTCCCATAGCAGTGGAGAATTCCCCGACCCCGGTAAGCGCAGGATCCGCCACGCGGTCGTGATAGATGGCCGCTTGTAGGCTCGTAGAGCCCTCACGATGAGAAAGTGCAACTTCCTGGTGGTGAGCCTTCTCGAGTGCGGGCGAAAAGCCAGATAAGCTCATGCGGGGATCGGTCTCGCTCAGGTCGGCGGGAGCCGAGTCAAAGCCTTTTTCCTCCCGAGAGGTGGGCCGGGAAGTGGAATACCGATACTCGAGAATGGTGTCCGGCGACAAGTGAGCTGCGATCGAACCAAAGGGGCGCAGCGCGTTTACCTTGCCCAGGAACTGAATGCTCTGCAGTTCGCTGCCGAACTTCAACTCGAGAACATCGCCCAGAACAATATCGTTCGACGCCGAGAGGGCGAGTGCCTGCAAGGTTGCGTTTCGCAAGCCCAAATCGGTCGAAGACAAGCGGCGCATGGTCAACGCCACTTCGGGTTTTGAACCGTTCGGCATCTGATGGCTGAACGAAGCATGCAAAATGGCGTTAGGAACTCCATCTCCGTAGCCAAGGTCGCCGCGGAATAACAGCGTGTCGGTCGAGAATAACGACTTCTCGAGCACCACGCGCGTGTTCATGTCGGAAAGGGAACCAAATCCCTGGGAGGCAGAGCCAGCCAAAAAAGAGAGTGTGCCGCGCAGGTCCGGTGTTTGCTTAGGTCCTTTTGCCACCACCACGGCGGAGCCATCCGGTAACATCCGCAATACCGGGCGGTTTGCCGTCGAGCGCAATACCCAATCCCAATCGCCGTTGTCGGTAGCTCCATGCCGAGGGGCGAATTGCACCGAGTCGAACAGCGTGCTCAGGGTCAGGTTGAGCAGCACGCTGGCTCCAGCTCGCACATTGATCTTGTCGCGAAGAGTGGGAAGAAACGCGGGCGCGGAGACTTTCAGAGTGTAATAGCCGGGAACAAGTCCGGAAGCGGAGAAGAATCCGTTTTCGTCCGTGAAGACTCGTAGCTTCTGCAAGGCGCTCCCTAGAACATCGACCGCCGCACCCATCTGGGGCACACCATTGGCATTGCGTACGTATCCCGAAATTGTGGCTGTCTGGTCCGCCCCCACGCACACCACGGGAAGGGCGAATCCAATTGCAACCACGAGATAGCAGAGCTTCCGCACTCAGGCGCCTCGAAACAGACTATTCAACGGCAAACGTGGCTGAAGGTCCTACGGTCTGCTTGGAAATATTATCGTTAACTTTTATCTCAATCTTATACACCCCGGGGTCAAGGTTTGCCGAGGCCAAAGCTTTGTGCAAGGTCACCTGCTCCCCGACGTTGCCCATCTTGTCAGACGAATCCACCGAATGCACCACCGGCTTATTGTTAGCGGTATTGACGATATCGTATTCGAAAGTTGCTGACGGCTTGTGCGTCTTGTCGTCAACGCTCAGATTATAGACCTGCATCCAGAAATTGACTTTTTGTCCGCGTTTGAAGACTGCGGGCTTGTTTAAGGGAGCCACTCGCGGGCGCACCTTCGTTGTTCCGATCACAAACATTCCCGTTCCGACGCTATTGGTAGGAACTGGCTCGACGTCGTCGGCCACGATCAAGGTTGAGTTGGAAAGTTTCTCGTCCGAGTAATCCGGAACCTCAAGACCCCGCGACCAGGTTCCAACCCGGTCCCCATTGACATCCTTCACCACCAGATCCAGCTTGTAGCGGCCGGGCTTGAGCGGAACCGCCTTCCAGTAGACCTTGTAATTCTCCGCTTCTCTTGCCAACAGCTCCGACGGAACATCGGCCATCACCGTGTCTTCGAAGGTTTGCGCTACCTTGCCGGAGATACTGGTGAGCCTGCCAAAAATATTGACCACTCCATGCTGCACACCGTCTTTATCGGTGAACGTGATGTCGCGATTCCGCAGCTGCACGGTGACCGGAACCAGCACCGTATCGTTTGTGATCTTCACGTAATCGGTGCGCACGTCGAAGGGCATCGCGTTGTATGTAATCTTGCTGCGAACAACTTCTTCAAGGTCCTTAAACTTAATGGGAGGCGCCGAGTTCAGCTTGGCATACTGTTCCAGGCGGTCGAACTGCTTGGCTTGATTTGTGGTCTGGTCTATGGAGCCCAGTCCCAGACGCTCCATCCCGCCATTGGTGAACCGATCGGCCTTGCTGGCCATGCCCATCTGCTCAGCGATGGTGAGGCCGGCGCCGGGAACCATGAGCAGAGCGTCTTTCTTGCTCCGGTCCATGGTCATCTCGTAGGCGCCGCACATGCAGTCATCGACAAATTCGATTTCAACCTGTTCGCCGATGTTATCGAGGTGACGGTAACGCCATTTCTCGAAAGGATAGGTAGATGTTTCCCCGCCTCCTTCATCGATTGGCCTCTCGTACTGTCCGCCAGCGGGATGGGACTCGACCTCATCCGGCGGACCAAAGACGATATAGATGCGTCCTCGGTCTGTCTTCCAGCCCGGTACGCCCGCCGCGTAGTGGTCATTTGCGTACTCAATGCGGCGGTAGTGCTCATCTTTGAATTCGTTGTCCTCGCTGTCCGGGTTGGGATTGCGGCGGTCCCAGAATGATTCGATGAACTTCTCGCGCTCTTCATCGTTGGAGAGCTGCTTGAAGGCCTTGCGCTCCTGATCGGTGATGATGTAAACGACGTCCTGCTTAAGCCAGTCCTCATACTCCTTACCCATCACTTCCTTCTTGAAGGACTTGGCGTTGTCTTTTTTCCGCTTGGCATCGAGAGGCCGCTTTAAAGGATCAGACGCCTCCTCTGCTGCAGGAGTCTTGGCCTTGGTGTCTGATTTTGCTGCAGAGGATGTCGACTGGTCCGCAGTAGGGTTCGGGGTATCGTCGCTGGCCTTGGCCGCGGTGGCCGGCAGGCCGAGGAGGCCGCAAGCCAAGAGAAACAGGGAAAATCGCGTTAGCAGACCTGGACGCAGCATAACCAAGGGTACTCCTTCAGACACACGCTAGGTGTGTCAATTTTATGTCTTTAAACAGGGGAATACAAGGTTTTGGCGCGTGAAACATGGGAGTATGGCGCTGTCCCTAGTTTGTGGAGATTCTCCTTGCGGGAATGATGGTTGTCCGCGGCTTACAAAAAATTGACAGTCGACTGATTAGATAGGCGCTCCCCCTCCTGCCCTCCAGGTTACAAGGCTGGTGTCTAAGTCCTTCGAATGGCGCCGGGCGGGGCTATAATCGACAGAAGTTGCCGAAATCCCGCTTTCTGACGGGGAACTTTTCGCCGGATCGCGTCGTATTTCCTGGTGTGGCCGGAGTTCGGGCCGTGGTTTGGGCTTGAACCCAGCTTTTCCTATAACCAACGCCTGGGTGGCGCGTCCAACAACCAAGGGACTTTGGAGCGGATGTTTTGTCCCAACGAGAGCAGGAGAACAGCATGGCGACGGCAGAAGTTATCAATATCTCTCAGCCTTTGGTGTCGGCCCCCCCTGAATCGGCAATCATTTATACCCAAGACCTTTGGAAAACCTATGACATGGGGTCCGAGCAGCAGGTTCACGCTCTCCGTGGCGTCAACCTTCAGATCCGACGCAATGAGTACGCTGCCATTATGGGACCCAGCGGGTCGGGCAAATCAACCCTCATGAACCTGATCGGCTGCCTTGATTCCCCCAGCCGCGGCCAGTATTGGCTCAATGGACAGCTGGTCAGCGAACTCGACGACGATGAGCTCGCCCGGATCCGCAACAAAGAAATTGGATTTGTCTTCCAGACCTTCAACCTGCTAGCCCGTGCCACCGCCCTCCACAACGTCGAACTACCGCTGATTTATGCCGGTATACCCGCGGCCGAACGCATCGAGCGCGCGAAAGAATCTCTCATCGCAGTCGGAATGGAAGCCCGAATGACCCACAAGCCGAACGAGCTCTCAGGTGGTCAGCGTCAACGCGTTGCCATCGCCCGCGCTCTGGTCAACAAGCCTTCGATCATTCTGGCGGATGAGCCCACCGGAAACCTGGATTCCCAAACCGGCATCGAGATCATGGCGTTGTTCGATCGCCTGCACTCTGAGGGGAACACGATTGTTCTGGTCACCCACGAGCACGACATCTCGGAATACGCGCACCGGGTCATTAACATTAAAGACGGCGTGGTCGAACGAGATGAGCAAAAGCGGTAAGCCCTTCCTTTGGGCGTCCTCGAGCGTGAGTCCGCTGGGCTCTAGCATCCGGTCTTCTTCCTGTTCCGGCTGACGTGTGCGCGTTCCCGGATTCGTCGCGGCGGCTAGTTTAGGACGGCTGGGTTACAATGTCCTCCGGCCAGCGGCAAGTTTGCTTGCGGCCGGCTTCTCGCGCATGCCGACCAGGAACCATGGAAAATCCGCCGCCGTTGCGGAGGCGAGCAAGACCTACGAGGGCCTCACCCGGGCCCAGCTCGTCGAGATCTACCGGTTGATGTACACGTCCCGTCGGCTCGATGACCGGGAGATCCTCCTGAAGCGCCAGCAAAAGATCTTCTTCCAGATCTCGGGCGCGGGTCACGAGGCGGTACTCGCGGCCGTCGGATTAGCCATGAAGCCCGCCTATGATTGGTTCTTTCCTTACTATCGCGATCGTGCTCTATGTCTGGCGTTGGGCGCCACGCCCTACGAAATGCTCCTGCAGGCAGTGGGGGCGGCCGATGATCCTAGTTCCGGAGGCCGCCAAATGCCTTCGCACTGGGGATACAAGCGCCTGAACGTGGTGACTCAATCTTCCTGCACCGGCACGCAAGTCCTCCATGCCGTCGGTTGCGCAGAAGTATCGCGGCATCTCATTGCTCATCCCAACGCCGTCGCGAAGGTCAGCGGAGACTACCGCGAGTTCAAGGACGTCAAATTCTACGGTGACGAAGTCACCTACACTTCGGTAGGCGACGGGACCACCAGCGAGGGTGAATTCTGGGAGGCCATGAATGCCGCCTCCAACTTGCGCTTGCCGCTTATATTTTTGGTCGAAGACAACGGCTACGCAATCTCGGTTCCGGTCGAAGTCAACACCGCGGGCGGAAACATCTCGCGTTTGGTTTCCAATTTCCCCAATTTTCATTTTGAAGAGATCGATGGAACCGACCCGGTGGTGAGTTACGCGGCCTTCTGCCGAGCCGTGGCCCATTGCCGCGCTGGGGTCGGGCCTGCCTTCGTGCATGCCCACGTGATTCGTCCTTATTCGCATTCCCTCTCGGACGACGAGAAGCTCTACCGTCCCGATATTGAGCGCCAGAGAGATGCTGCCCGCGATCCGATTTCGCGCATGCAGCTGTTCCTGATCCGGGAAGGCATTCTCGACGAGAAGAGTATCAACAAGCTCGAAAAGGAAGTTGATCAGCACATACAGGATGCGGCCGACCAGGCGCTGGCGGCAGCGCCCCCGGATCCTGAATCGGTGAAGAAGTATGTTTATTCCCCAGAGCTCGATCCGACCTCTGCGGCTTTCGAAACCCAGGTTTCGAGCACGCCTCTTGAAGCGTCTGGAAACGACAAGAAGCAAGCGCCGAAGACCATGGCCGATCTGATCAATGCCACTCTCCACGATGAGATGAAGCGCGATGAGCGCATCGTGGTGTTTGGGGAGGATGTGGCCGATTGCAGCCGCGAAGAGTACCTGCGCCAGAAAATGGTGAAAGGGAAGGGTGGCGTTTTTAAGCTGACGTCCGGCCTGCAATGCGAATTCGGTTCAGAGCGGGTATTCAATTCCCAGTTGGCAGAAGCCACTATCGTGGGACGGGCGACGGGAATGGCCATCCGAGGGCTCAAGCCGGTGGTCGAAATTCAGTTCTTCGATTACATCTGGCCGGCGATGATGCAGTTGCGCAACGAGCTGCCCGTGATTCGTTGGCGTTCGAACAATGCGTTCTCTGCTCCCTGCGTGGTTCGGGTGGCGATCGGCGGTTACCTGACGGGCGGTGCCATTTATCACTCGCAGTGCGGAGAAAGCATCTTCACCCATATCCCCGGGCTGCGCGTGGTGTTTCCGTCGAACGCGCTCGATGCCGCCGGCTTGCTGCGAACTTCCATCCGTTCTGACGATCCCGTGCTCTTCCTTGAGCACAAGCGGCTTTATCGCGAAAGCTATGGCCGCGCGCCCTATCCTGGACGGGATTACATGATCCCCTTCGGCAAAGCGAAGGTGGTACATCCTGGAACCGATCTCACGGTAATTACCTATGGCGCGGTTGTTCCACGCGCTTTGCAGGCGGTGCACCGGCTCGATCGCGAGCAAGGACTCAAGGTGGAACTCATCGACCTGCGCACCTTGAACCCATTCGATTGGGAGACGATTCGGACGTCGGTCTCCAAAACTAGTCGCGTCATCGTTGCTTATGAGGACACGCTGAGCTGGGGTTATGGAGCCGAGATTGCCGCCCGCATTGCTGATGAATTGTTCGAGCACCTGGATGCGCCGGTAAAACGGGTGGCCGCCAAAGATGCCTTCGTTCCCTACCAGCCAGTGCTTGAAAGCGTGATGCTGCCGCAAGTGCAAGACCTGTATGTTGCGATGAAGGAACTCGCGCAATACTAGCCTGCGGTCGGACCGCCGGCGCGCCCTTCTAGTTACCTTTGCTTTTGCTCTGGTTTGTCATACCATCCAGTGCTGAACAAACTTCGCTCAGGGAGTCTGCTATGAGGAAACTGTTCGGCATAGCCTTTCTTCTCCTTGCCGTTGCCTTGCCCGCTTTTGCCCAATACCGGCAATGGCAGCAGTGGAACCTCTCTTCCGATGATCAGCGGCGATTCGACAGCTACTTCTCGCGCTGGCAGGACTCACGCCAGCGGAATGATCACGACGAAGTGGTCAGCATGGAAAAGCGCATGTTGGACATTTATCGTCACTACAACATCCCAGCCGAAACGCCTTTCTGGCGTGTGTCGTCAAATGCGCGCTCCGGTCAGAATCCATGGCGCGGCAAGTTGTCAGCCGACGATCAGGGCAGGTTCGACAGCTACTTTTTGCGCTGGCAGGACTATCGTCAGCGAAATGACCTCGATCAGGTGCGAAGCATGGAAAAGCGCATGCAGGACGTCTATGCTCACTACCGCATACCGCCGCGCACCCCTTATTTCTGGGTGGCATCAAACGCCGGCGACCGGGATTGGGATTCCTGGGAAGCGGACCGCTGGCGCGGACGCCTCTCGCCCGATGATCAACGTCGTTTCGATAGTTATTACAGCCGCTGGCTGGACTATCGCCGAACCAACAATCGCTCCGAAATGTCGAGTATGGAGCGGCGCATGCAAGAGGTAATGTCGCACTATGAAATTCCCCCAGCCATCCCTTACGAGCAGATCGCGTCGCGTTAGCTCGCTTGCAACCGCATCGAAGACAGGGCACATCGGGTGCCCTGTTTTCATTTAGTCCGGTTCTTCTGCAGAACTGGCGGATCGGCGTCTTTCGGAAGCATCGTATCCGCCTCTGAATGTCTCCGCAGGAAATTCGTCGGCGTCCATGCTGTGATCTCCCCCAATGCCATCAATTCTTAGTCCGAGGGAAGCTTTTTGAAGAAAAAGCGCGGGTTGCCTTACGAGGAATACCTGAGGAATGGGCCCGGGGATTCGTTAGAGAGGCATTTCCGACCAACCTTGGGTGCCTAAGGAGCAGTCATAGGCGAGTGACCGAAACGAAGACAATCGCTTACTGCTGAGGGATTACTTATGAAAAGACTACTTGGAATCTGTGCGTTGGCGCTGCTGTTTTGCTTGCCATGTTTTGCGCAGGCACAACGTATGTCGCCTGAGGATCAGGATCACTTTAACAGCTATTACTCGCGATGGCTGCAAGACCGCCAGAGCAATGACCGCGATGACATGGTCAGCATGGAACAACGCATGCAAGACATCATGAATCGCTACGCCATCCCTTCGGGCACCCCATACGGAGAGGTTGCGGCACAAAACACGCCTCCTGGCTACCAAGGTGGTTACCGCGACCACAGTTATGCGGGAACCTACAATCAACTCTCGCCGGATGATCAGCGGAAGTTCAACGAGGAGTATCGCAAGTGGCAGGAATCGAGTGCGAAGAATGACCGCGACGACATCGAGAAGCACGCCCGCAAAATGGAAGACATCATGGCGCGATATAACATTCCGCCGAACACTTCCTTTTCGGAGATCGCTTCGGCCAACGGTTATGCTCCACGCTATAACCATCGCGACTTTGAAAGCCGCTTGTCTTCTGATGACCAACAGAAATTCGACAAGTCTTATCAACACTGGCTGCACGAGCGCCAGGAGAACGATCGCAATGGAATGGCGAAAGAAGAAGGCCACATGCAGGAGATCATGGCCCGCTATAACATCCCTCGCGACGTGCCGTACGACGTGATCGCCTCGGGTGGGGGGCGCTACTGAGACGCGAGCGCCATCGCCCGACAAATACGTCAGGAGGAACCCACTCAAGCTCAAGCCGGGTTTGAGTGGGGCTTCTTCCAATCTCTTCGACCCCGCGGCTGATTGCCGGCATTCCACCCCATTCCCGGGTACAACGACCTTGGTACCGTCTAGTGAACTTCAGTTACAGTGCAGCTGGTGCCTACCCCGGCGATTCGGCAAGCGAGTCCATTCTGTAGTAGCTTGCCGCTTTTTGCCTCCTACCTATTGACGAGAGTTGCAACTTCCGTTCTTCCCGCGTTCCAGGAAACCTTCAAAAACACGGAAGAACACGGACATTGGGCATGTTCGGGGGAGAACTGCGGTTGATATATGCTCGGTTCACTGAATCCGCTCCGAGCAACTTCAGAGTGGATCTCCCTTCCAGGAAGTCAGCCCGGTAGCCATGGGCGGACGAACGATTCTGTGGCCAAGGAAAACTATGGCCGATTCACCAGAAGTGATGAATATCCGCCAGGCGTCGAAGTATCTCGGCGTTAGTCCGGACACGCTCTACAAGTACGTCAACGAGCAGAAGATTCCGGCTTTCAAGCTGGGCAATCGCTGGCGGTTCAAGAAATCACGTCTCGACCAGTGGATGGAAGAGAAGTCGAGCGAAGCAGAAACAGGCAACACTACCAAAGCAAAAGCAGCCGCGCAGGCTGCCACTTAAAGGCGGGCACATGTTTGGATTCGGATCGAAGTCAATCGTTGGCCTGGACGTAGGCTCCTCGAGCATCAAAGCCGTCGAGCTGAAGAAGAGTCGTGGGGGCATTGAAGTTGCCCACCTCGGCCTGGAGCCGCTGCCACCAGACATTGTCGTGGACTCCATGATCGTGGACTCGGGCACGGTCTCGAGCGCGATCTCGAAATTGTTTGCCGACAATTCGATCAAGACCAAGAACGTGGCGACCGCGGTGAGTGGACACTCCGTCATCGTCAAAAAGATCTCACTGCCCTCGATGAGCGACGCCGAACTTGGGGAGACGATCGAAAAGGAAGCGGCGCAGCACATTCCCTTCGACCTCGCCGACGTCAACCTCGACTACCAGATCCTCTCCGAGGATGAGGGCCAGCCCCACATGGACGTGCTGCTGGTGGCGGTGAAGAAGGACAAGATTCTCAACTACACCAACGTACTCTCGATGGCCGGGAAAACGCCCGCTATCGTGGACATCGATGCGCTGGCGCTGCAGAACTGCTACGAGTACAACTACGACCCCTCACCCAACCAGGTGGTGGCGTTGCTGAACCTCGGGGCGAGCGTCATGAACATCAACATCGTGAAGGGGACCACGCCGTTGTTCCCGCGCGACGTCAGCGTTGGTGGGCATCAGTACACCGACTCTCTGCAAAAAGAACTCGACCTCAGCTTCGATGACGCCGAAGCTCTGAAGCTCGGCCGGAAGGTGGGCACGGTCAGCGAAGACGCAAAGACACCGATCTTGCAGCAGGTAACGGAAATTATCGTGCTTGAAATCCAGAAGACGTTTGACTTCTTCCGGGCCAGCGCTGCTGGCGAGCACATCGAGAAGATTTACGTGGCAGGCGGCTCGTCCAAAGTGCCGGGCCTGCTCGAAGCATTGCGGCAAGAGTTTTCGTTGCCGGTGGACATTTTGAACCCGTTCCAGAAGATTGCGCCTCCCGCGGAGGGAATGGGGATGGAACTGATCGACGGGAACGCGGGCCAATTGGCAGTGGCAGTCGGCTTGGCCCTGAGGAGCTTTGAACAACTATGATCCGCATCAATCTGCTGGGCACACCGAAACCGAAGAGCCGCCGCGCGGCTGTCTCGTCGCCGTCGATCGAGATCGGCAGCGTCGGGTCACCGATGGTCAAGGTCTTTGTCGCGGTCGCACTCACCGCCGGCTTCAACGGCTACACCTGGTACCGGCTCGATCATCAGGCGCAGGACATCGCGGCCAAGATGAAAGTGGCGGAGCAAAAGAACCGTGAGTTGTCCGATGTCAAAGCCAAGTATCTCGAGCGTCAGAGGCAGGCCGACAGCTACAAGCACCGCGTGGACGTGATCGACCAGCTGCGCGCCAGCCAAAGCGGCTACCCAATGAACCTGCTGAACACCATTGGCGATACCGTGAGCAACACCGAGGCAGTTTGGCTTAGCACCATGAAGGACCAGGGTGCGAGCATTGCGATCGATGGCACCGCGCTCAGCACCGACGCGGTCGCAAACCTGATCGCAAATCTGCAGAAGACCGGTTACTTCAAGAACATCGAGATCAAAGAAACGTATCAGGACGAGCACGTGAAAGACATGCAGGCGTTCCAGTTCACGTTGACCTGCGAGAAGGGTAAATCGTAAGGCGGACGCACTATGGCGAACTTGGGCGAAATTTCTGGATCGAAACAATGGGGGCTGGCGCTAGGTGGCGCGGTGCTGGTATGCACGGCGTTGTACTTCACCTATTTCAAGACGCAGCGCACAGCCAACGAAACCGCACAGGCTGCTCTCACGGCCAAGATGGACGAGAACGCCAAGCTTGAGCCGTATCGTACCAAGCTGGCTGACATCGACCGGCAGATTGCGAACCTGATGCAGCAGCTCGAAATCGAGCGCCGCATCGTTCCTGACGAGAAAGAAGTGGATGGGTTCATGAAGATGTTGAGCGCCGAGGCGGTGAAGGCTGGGGTTGAACTGCGGCGATATACCGCTAGGCCGACTTCGAGCAAAGAGTTCTACACCGAAGTGCCGTTTGAGATTGAACTCGATGGCTCGTACTACTCGATGCGCAACTTCTTCGACCAGGTGTCGAAACTGGAACGCATCGTGAATGTCTCCGACCTGCTGGTGGCGAACACCCAAAAGGGCTCAGAAGCAAAAGCCAGGCACAACTATCAGTACGCGGCCAATGAGAGCGTTATCGCAACCTGCGTCGCGACGACCTATTTCAGCCACGATGCAGGCGCCAGCGTGCAACCAGCAGCAGCCAGCGGTAAGGGCGCCGCTGCCGCTGCAGCGCCGGCAAAGGGCAGGACCTTATGAAGCAAACCCTAGTGTTGTGTTTGTTGTTTGGACTGGCGGCGTCTGCGATGGCACAGGCCCCGACCGTGGTGGAAAAGGCAACCTCACCGGTCAAGGCCACCAGTGCGGCGAAACCGGCTCAGACCAACCCGGCCATCAACAATTCGAAACCGGCCAATGTGAGGGTTGTGGCGGTTCCGGCGGCGCAGGCCAAGCCAGCCGCAGGGGTGGCGAAGGCGGCGGCGAAACCCGCCGTTGTCGCAGTCCAGCCCAGCGCCAAACCGGCTGTGGCCGTGGTTCCCGCCAAAGCGGCGGCAACTTCCGCCAAACCGGCTGTGGCCGTGGTTCCCGCCAAAGCGGCGGCAACTTCCGCCAAACCGTTGCCTGCCAAGGCCTCAACCCAGGGGTCGGTCGTGGCCGTGAAATCGGCACCATCGGTGAAGACCGCCTCGCCAGGGAAGGGCGCAATCTCTGCCAAGGGCGGAGATCCTTTCAGCAAGAAAAAGCCTGAGGCGCAAGCCAAAGCTGCGCCCGCCGTCGTAAAGGCGCCAGAGAAGAAAACGGGCGCGGTGGTGGCGGTGAACGAAGGCAAATCCGCCGAGGCGAAGAAGGCGGAACCCAAGAATGTCAGTGCAGTTGCGCACCGCGATCCTTTCGTGAGTCCGATTGTGCACATGGGAGCTGCAGGTTCGGGCTGCAGCACGGGCAAGCGGTGCCTGGCGATTGATCAGATCGCCCTGCGCGGCGTAGTGAGGTCAGAGAACGGAATGATTGCGGTGGTCGTCAACACGATGGATAAAGCGTATTTCCTTCGCGAGAACGATCCCGTGTTCAACGGATATGTCACCAAGATCACGTCGGACTCGATCATCTTTAAAGAAACGTTCCGCGACAAGCTGGGCAAGGAACTAACGCGGGACGTCACCAAAACCATTATTCGTCCGGCGGCATAAGCGAGACCGGCAGATGAAAAGTTCAATTCAAGTTCAAAGCAGATCACAGGCGGGGAGACGGGAAATGCGAAAGCACATGCTGGGAACCATAGCAGCGCTGTTGGCCATCGTTTTAGTGGCACAAGCGCAGACTCCAGGCAGCGAGGCGGCACGCGCCGCGCTTGAAAAGGTCACGGTTCGTCGTGACCAGGGCGTCGTCAGCGTCGAGATGACGACCAAGGGAGCAGTTGCGCCCAAGGTCGAAACGCTCGCTTCGCCTGACCGGCTGGTTGTCGACCTGCCGAATACGATGCTCACTACCACCGGCGGCCGTATTGCCGTGGGCAGCGAGGGCGTCAAGGGCGTGCGCATCGGCACCGATGCCAACGCCGTGACCCGCGTTGTGGTGGACCTCGAAGGTCCCCGCAAGTTTGAGCTGGTTCCCGGTCCGGGCCAGAAGCTGACCCTCAAGATCGGTGAGACGGCTCGCGCGCAAGCCCCCGCAGCCGCCAAGGCGCCAGTGGTGGCTGAAACGCAACACAACGCGCCCGCTTCCCAGGAAGTGGCAAAGGCCAACGCGCAGGATTTCGTAGTGCTCAGCCCCGCGTACGCCCCCAAGAAGGCAGAGAGCGATCCACAAGAGAAAGCCGTGAATGCGGCTTCCAAGTTCGTGGAGCGCCCGGCAGGAAGCCTGCTGCCAGAGGCGAGTGGATCCTTGCAAACCTCGCAACCGTCCGCGCAAACCTCGCAACCGTCCGCCGCGGCGCCAACCACTCCGTCCTCTTCCGCGATTGAACCCGCGGTCAACCTCGCGGCAGAGCAGAAAGCCAAGACCCACCCCGCATCCTCGGGTCCCAAGTACACGGGTGAACCGATCTCGGTCAACCTCAAGGATGTGGATCTGAAGGATTTCTTCCGCCTCATTCACGAAATTAGCGGCCTCAATGTGGTACTTGACCCCGATGTGAGAGGTTCGCTGACCATCGTTCTCGATGACGTGCCGTGGGATCAGGCGCTCGACATCGTTCTGAAGAACAACACGCTCTCCCGCCAGCTCGATGGCAATGTTCTCCGCATCGCTAGCGTCGACACGCTGCGCAAGGAAGCCGAAGCCCGCCGTGCACAGGCCGAAGCCGAAGCGCTCGCGGTCGATACCGTCACCGTAACCCGCTTCTTGAGCTACGCGCACTCCAAGGACGTGGTTACGACACTCAAGAAGTTCCTTAGCCAGCGTGGACACATGGAGTCCGACGACCGGACCAATGCCGTCATCATCAACGACATTCCTTCCGTGATCCCGCCGATCGACCGCCTGCTGGCGCAACTCGATCGCAAGACACAGGAAGTCGAAATCGAAGCTCGCGTCGTTGCTGCCACCCGCAGCTTCGCGCGTGACATAGGCACTCAGCTCGGATTTGGGTGGGGGAACAATCCCACCGGCATCGGTGGAGCGACCTCGGTTGGAACGTCTCCTCTTAGCGTGGGGAATACGCCGAATCCGCTGTACCCGGTTGTGAGTGGAGGCACTGGAGGGGTCCAGATTCCGCTGTTCTCGAACCTTGGGGCGGCGGCGCCGACTAGCGGCATCAGCTTGGTGAATGCCAGCAATGCCGTTCGACTGGACGCGGTGCTCACGATGGCAGAGTCGCGCGGCTTGTTGAAGATTCTGTCTCGCCCCCGTGTCGTCACCCAGAACAACATTCAAGCTGTCGTGCGGCAGGGCGTTCGCATCCCGATCGTCACCCAGGCCCAGTTAAATGGACCGCCGACCACGAGCTACATCGACGCCTTCCTGCGGCTTACGGTTACGCCTCAGATCACGGTCGAAAACACAATCTTCCTCAACGTGGACGTCGAGAACACGACTCCTGACTTTGGACACACGATCGGTGGCAACCCGACCTTGATCACGCAACAGGCGACCACGCAGGTTCTGGTCACCGACGGCGGCACGGTCGTTATCGGCGGCGTGATCCAGACCAGCAACTCGGTCAACGTGGCACAGGTTCCCTTGCTCGGGAGCATTCCTTGGCTCGGCAACCTGTTCAAGCACCAAACCGTCAGCAGCTCGAACCAGGAGCTGATCTTCTTCATCACGCCTCGCATCGTCGAGACATAGTTCGAAGCGCAAGTTAGCAGGAAGCAGCCGCCGGCATCTGAGTGACTCAGGCCGGCGGATTGTTTTTGGCGAGGAAGATTGCGGGTGGGCACTTCTAGGCGGAAGACCAAATTCCCGTCACCGCCAACCCAGCATGACAGACCGGTGCTAGCGGTCTCCGCTGCTCGGGACCCCGACGGGAAGCCTCGCAGGCGTTTCGGCTCAAGTGGGATAAACTTCTGACATGCCCGGCAAAAGTCGCCTGCAGCGGCTGCAGGAGGAACTCCAGAAGCACAAGCTCGAGGCAATTCTCATTGGGCATCTTCCCAACATCCGGTACCTCTGCGGTTTCAGCGGGAGCGCAGCCCTACTGCTTGCAAGCGGACGAAACGTTGAGTTTTTTACCGATGGCCGATATACGGTGCAAGCACGTGAAGAGGTCCGGGGTGCACGGATTCATATTCAGAAGGGGAAGTCGGCGTTTGCGGCGGCGCTCGAGTGGCTGAACGGCCAAAGTCGAATCAAGCGCCTCGGTATCGAGGCAGCGTACATGACCGTGGCCGACCGGGAACTGCTCGGCAAGAGAATCGGTCGCGGCCTCAGGATCGTGAACGCTCCGGATCTGGTCGAGCGTATGCGGATGGTGAAATCGGCGGACGAGATCGAAAGGATTCGGGCCGCGTGCGAATTGGGGACGGGACTTCTTGAGGAGGTCACGGGCGCTCTTGATCCAGGACGAACCGAATCGCAAGTTGCTGCTCAGCTTGAGCTTGCCGCCCGCAGGGGAGGCGCTGAGCAAATGGCGTTTCCGACGATCATCGCTGGCGGGGCGCGATCGGCCTTGCCGCACGGCAGAGCTTCCCGGGCTCGGATCCCGGCTCGGGGATTCGTAGTCTGCGACTTCGGTGTTATACTCTCCGGCTACTGTTCCGATATGACCCGCACCCTGCACGTCGGCCGTCCTTCGACGGCGGCGCGCACAGTATATGAAGCAGTCCGAGAAGCACAGCAAGCAGCGCTAGATGCTGTCAGGCCTGGAAAGACGGTTGGCGATGTAGACGCCGCTGCTCGTAAGTTGTTGAAAAAAAGAGGACTATTAGAATATTTTACGCACTCGACCGGCCACGGTTTAGGGCTTGAAATCCATGAGGCACCACGCGTGGCGGCTGGTCAGACGGAAGTCCTACGGCCCGGAATGGTGATTACGGTCGAGCCCGGTGTTTATTTGCCGGGGAAGTTTGGGGTGCGCATCGAAGATACGGTTGTTCTGACCGAAGCAGGATGCCAGATTCTGACAAAATGCCCGAAAGAAATGCTTTCGGTCTGAACAACCAACGGGGGTTTACAGGCTCACTGAGTACGCATGAATCAAAAAGAGATCAAAGAACTCATAGAATTTCTGATCGAGAAGGACATCGCCGAATTTGAGCTTGAACGCGGCGACGTGAAGGTGCGAATCAGGCGGGCCACTCCTGAGCTCCAACAACCGGTGGAACGGATCATCAGCGTGCCTGCGGCGGTTCCGACTGTGCACATGCCGGTCGCGCATGCTCCGGCCGCTGCCCCGACGGTGCATGCACCCCCTGCAGCGCCCCCAGTTCCTGAAATCAAGGAAGACCTGCAAATGGTGAAGTCGCCCATGGTAGGGACTTACTATGAATCGCCTTCGCCGGGGTCTCCTCCGTTTGTGAAACCGGGAGACACGATCGAAGTAGGTCAGCTGCTGTGCATCGTGGAAGCGATGAAGTTGATGAATGAGATTGAGTCCGACGTTGCCGGCGAAGTGGTTCAGTGTCTGGTGAAGAACGGTCAGCCGATTGAATATGGTCAGGATCTGTTCGCGATTCGGGCGAAGAAGTGAAGCGGATTCATTGTTCCTCCTTGCGGTACCACCGATGAGCGGTTGGCAGTTCGCATTCTCCGCTTCGCGGTTGGCCAATGCCGGCCTGTTTCGGCCAGGCGCCAACCCCAAGGGCTAAGTGCCAAATTACTCCATGTTCAAGAAGATTCTCATTGCCAATCGGGGCGAAATTGCGCTGCGGGTGATTTGCGCCTGCAAAGAGCTGGGCATCCGCACGGTTGCGATCTATAGCGAGGCTGATCGCAATTCCTTGCCCGTGCGCTTCGCCGATGAAGCTATTTGCGTCGGGCCCCCACAGCTCTCGCAAAGCTACCTCAATATCCCTGCAGTCATCAGTGCCGCCGAGATCGCCAACGTGGATGCGATTCATCCCGGTTACGGTCTTCTGTCGGAGAACGCAAATTTCGCCGAGGTGTGTGAGACCTGCAACATCAAATTCATCGGGCCGTCGCCGGAAGTCATCCGCTTGATGGGTGAGAAGGAGAAAGCCCGCGCCGCCATGAAGAAGTCGGGCGTGCCCATCTTGCCGGGTTCAGAAGGCGTGCTCAGCGGCGAAGGGGAAGCGCTCGAGTGGGCAAAGACGGTTGGCTTTCCGGTCATTATCAAGGCTTCGGCCGGGGGCGGAGGCCGAGGAATGAGAATCATCCGCTCTGAGGCGGAACTCCCCGGGCTCTATGCCGCGGCGCAGGCAGAAGCCGCCGCGGCTTTTGGCAACGGGGACCTCTACATGGAGAAGTACGTTGAGCACCCGCGCCACATTGAGTTCCAGATCCTTGCCGACGAGCACGGAAATGTCATGAGTCTCGGCGAACGCGAGTGCAGCATTCAGCGCCGGCACCAGAAGTTGCTCGAAGAATCGCCTTCGACCCAGGTAACGCCCGAACTGCGCAAGCAGATTGGCGAGGTGCTCTCGAAAACCCTTTCTGAAATCGGGTACGTGAACGCCGGCACGATCGAGTTCCTGATGGACCACGATCGCCGGCTCTACTTCATTGAAATGAACACCCGCATTCAGGTGGAGCATCCGGTGACAGAGATGGTCACCGACGTCGATTTGGTGAAAGCCCAAATCGCAATTGCCATGGGCGAAAAAATGGAAAACGTACTCCACGGTCCGGTTCTGCACCGCGGACATGCCATCGAATGCCGTATTAATGCCGAGCATCCGGAAAAGTTCACGCCCTCGGCCGGAAAGATCACTACTTTCCATCCGCCGGGCGGAACCGGAGTGCGCATCGACACCGCTGCTTACGCCGAAGGTGTCATTCCGCCTTACTATGACTCGCTGATTGCCAAGCTGGTGGTTCGCGGCAAGGACCGCGAAGAGGCGATTTCACGCATGTCGCGGGCGCTCGGGATGTTCATCGTGGAAGGCGTCCACACGACGATTCCGCTGCATCGCAAGATTCTCTCCGATCCCGAGTTCCGCGCCGGCCACACCGACACGACCTTCATCGAGCGCTTTCTGGCAAGGAACAGCGAGAAGAAGTGATGATCGCGGTGCCGCGTTTTTATCCGATCCTTGATAGTTCCTGCTTCGCGAGCCCTGATGCCCTTCTCGAAGCCGCCAAGCAACTGCTTTCCTCAGGAGTTCAGATCCTGCAATATCGCAACAAGTCAGGCGATGCAGCCTCTATACTATTGGAAACACAGGACTTGCGCCGCATGGCGTGTTCTTCCGAGAATGCGGGAGCTCTAAAACTGATCATGAACGATCGGGCCGACCTGTGTCTCGCCGCAGATTTCGAAGGAGTGCATGTCGGTCAGGACGATCTCTCAGTTGAAAGCGCCCGAAAGATTATCGGGCCGAAGCGATGGCTCGGGGTTTCCACTCATAATCCGCCCCAGGTGCTCGAGGCCGATCAGAGCTCTGCCGACTATCTCGCCATCGGCCCCGTATTCGGAACTGCGAGCAAGCATAATCCGGATCCCGTGGTAGGTCTTGAGGGAGTTCGTGCGGCTCGCCGGCTGACCAGCAAACCCTTGGTGGCGATTGGAGGGATTAACCGGACTAATTGTCTTTCGGTACTGCTTGCCGGGGCCGACTCGGTGGCAGTCATCTCCGATCTGGTCAAGGAACCACGTTCCTCGGCGGAGGAATTCCTGCGCCTTCTCCGCTAGGGTTGGGGAGTTCTCCTCTTGTCATCGCCCCGGTTTTTACCGCAGTCTAAAATTGCCTGTTCTAGCTATGTCTGCGAACTCGAGCCTCCTGCGGCCCTTCACTCGCTTGGTGAGGATTGAACTTCTTGGCCGCGCAGTCGAGGTGCCGGAAAATAACCCTCTGCTGCGTTGCCTGCAATACCTCGCCCCCGAAGCTATCTCTTATGGCCGTTTCTGCTGGAATGAAGATTGCCAGTACTGCCGAGTGGTTTACGATCTGGGGCCGGGAACCGGGGACCGTGCCGCGCTTTCCTGCAAGCTGATCGTCACCGAAGGCATGCGTGCCAAAGAGGTCAGCCAGGACATACGCTACTGTCTTCGAGATTGGCGCAGGAAATTGGATCCTTGAATCTTGAGTCGTTCAGTCCCGTTGTTCCCCTGGAAACAGGGTTTCGCTTTGCTCTCAAGGCGCAAAGTCTAAAGAGTCCGCGGCCTCATTTTTCGGACTGAATTTCTCAATCTTTGACACTCCTACCTTCATCTAACCAAACAGTCTGCTTGGTATCCTTAAGAAGTAGCTTTGTCTTTCGGCCCGCGCGCGGCCGGTGTACTGCTCTATGTGGATCGTTGCCTTAGCTCTTCGCCGGCCCTACACGTTCATCGTGATGGCTCTGGTACTGCTCATTCTCAGCCCCATCGTGATTTTCCGCACCCCCACCGACATCTTTCCTGAGATCAACATTCCGGTGATCAGCATTGTTTGGAACTACCAGGGCCTCTCGCCCCAGGAGATGTCGAATCGAATTACTACCACCACCGAGCGGGCTTTGACGACGCTCGTGAATGATATCGACCACCTTGAGTCGCAGTCGCTCAATGGCATCGCGGTGGTGAAGGTTTTCTTCAAACCGAAAGCCAATATTCAGACTGCGATCGCCCAAGTAACCGCAATTTCCCAGACCCAGCTGCGATTTCTGCCGCCAGGCACGACGCCTCCCCTGGTAATTCAATACACCGCTTCTAGCGTTCCCATCCTTCAACTCGGCCTAAGCAGCGACACACTCCCTGAGCAAGAAATGTTCGACTTGGGTGTGACCACGCTGCGTACTCAGCTCGTGACCGTACAAGGGGCTGCGATCCCCTTCCCTTACGGCGGAAAGCAGCGGCAGATCCAGGTCGACCTCGATACGCGGGCGCTACAAGCAAAGGGGCTCACGCCGATCGATGTCGTGAATGCCTTCAGCGTGCAGAACCTGATCTTGCCGACTGGAACCACCAAGATAGGGTCGCTTGAGTATCAGGTTGAACTGAACGCCAGCCCGCAGACGATTGCCGAACTCAACAACTTCCCCATCAAGACGGTGAACGGGGCAACGATTTACGTCCGCGACGTTGCCCATGTACGCGATGGATTTGCTCCGCAGACCAATATCGTTCGTCAGGATGGGGCGCGCGGCGTGCTGCTGACGGTGATGAAAAATGGGGGCGCATCGACGTTGGATATCGTCAAAGACATCCGGGACATGTTGCCCAATCTGCTGAAACGGGTCCCGCAAGATTTGAATGTCAAACTTCTTTTTGACCAATCGTTGTTTGTGCGGGCCGCAATTCAGGGTGTGGTGCGGGAGGCGCTAACCGCCGCCTGTCTGACCGCGGCGATGATCCTGCTTTTCCTCGGAAACTGGCGCAGCACGCTGATCATTGCCATTTCCATCCCGCTCTCGATTCTGACCTCGGTGGTGGCGCTCAGCGCCCTGGGCGAGACCTTCAACATCATGACTTTGGGGGGCTTGGCGCTTGCCGTCGGTATTCTGGTCGACGATGCGACGGTAGAAATTGAAAACATCGAGCGCAATCTGGGGATGGGAAAGGAGCTGAAACAGGCGATTCTCGATGGTGCGCAGCAGATCGCAGTGCCGGCTTTGGTTTCCACACTTGCCATCTGCATCGTGTTTGTACCGATGTTCTTTCTGACGGGCGTTGCGCGTTACCTGTTTGTCCCGCTGGCAGAGGCGGTGGTCTTCGCGATGCTCGCCTCCTATCTGCTATCGAGGACGCTCGTCCCCACTCTGGTCATGTACATCCTGCGCGGCCACGAGCTGGACTCGCACCGGCCGCCCACTACTATCTTCGGCAGGTTTCAGAAGGGCTTTGAACGCATATTTGCCAGACTGCGGACGGCCTATAGCAATACCCTTGAAGCCATCATGCACCACCGCGCGGCCTTTGTGACCGTGTTCCTCGCATTCTGCTTGGCTTCTTCCGGGTTGGTGTTTTTCCTGGGCCGTGATTTTTTCCCCAATGTTGACTCCGGGCAGATGCGCCTGCACTTGCGGGCCCGAGCCGGTCTGAGGATTGAGGAAACAGCCAGGCTGGTGGACGAGGTGGAGCAGGAGATCCGCCGCGAGTTGCCGAAGGGCGGTATCACCACAATCGTCGACAATATCGGCCTGCCTTACAGCGGAATTAATACTTCTTACAGCAATTCCGGGGTGATCGGAACCTCCGATGCGGAGGTGCTCGTCAGCTTTGCGCCCCATCATCGGCCGACCGAGGAGTACGTCCGCATGCTGCGCCGGTCCTTGCCGCAGCAGTTTCCCGGCATCGAATTCTTCTTTCAGCCTGCAGACATTGTCAGCCAGATTCTCAACTTCGGCTTACCCTCACCGATTGACGTACAGCTGACCGGACCGAATTACGCAGAGAACTACGCCATAGCCCAACGAATTGCAGGGCGCATTCGTCACATTCCAGGGGCAGTCGATGTGCACGTTCAGCAACTCATGAACGATCCTACCTTGCACATGGATGTTGACCGCGTGCGCGCACAACAGGTAGGGCTCACCGAACGCGATGTTGCACAAAACCTGCTGGTCTCGCTGAGTTCGAGCTTCCAGACCAGCCCGACGTTCTGGCTGAATCCACAGAACGGTGTGACTTATGCGCTCTCGATCATGACTCCGCAGTACAAGATGGATTCCATGCAGGAGCTCATGAATACCCCGATCAGCGGCACGAACGCGAGTTCGCAACAGGTGCTGGCCAACCTTGCTTCGGTAGTGCCGAAAATGGCTCCCGCGGTGGTCAGCCACTACAACATCCAGCCAAGCATCGACGTTTATGCGAGCGTGGATGGGCGGGACCTGGGCGGAGTCGCCGACGACACGGAGAAGGCGCTCGGCGGGTTCCGCGATCAGTTGCCCCGCGGGACGCAGATGAACGTGGTCGGCCAGGTCAACACCATGGCGTCTTCGTTCGAGGGCCTGTCGATTGGCCTGGTGATGTCGATCGTACTGGTTTATCTGCTGATCGTGGTTAACTTCCAGTCCTGGCTTGATCCCTTCATCATCATCACCGCCTTGCCGGGCGCGCTGGCGGGTATCTGCTGGATGCTGTTTCTGACGCACACGACCCTGAGCGTTCCGGCTCTTACAGGCGCAGTGATGTGCATGGGTGTCGCCACCGCCAACAGCATTCTGCTGATCTCCTTTGCCCGCGAGCGCATGGCCGAGGGCCTGCATCCGATCAAAGCTGCTCTTGAAGCAGGTTCTACGCGCATGCGGCCGGTGGTGATGACGGCCCTGGCGATGATCATCGGCATGCTGCCGATGGCGCTGGGCTTTGGAGAAGGGGGAGAGCAGAACGCGCCGCTCGGGAGGGCAGTCATCGGCGGGCTGGTGTTCGCCACAATTGCAACTTTGTTGTTCGTTCCGGTTGTTTTTAGCATTTTCCATGGCTGGCGGTTGAAGCGGTCGGCCGGCTAGAAAATAATTTGTTAGCAATGCTTAACAGGCGGGAATCTAATCGAGTTCATATGCAGACAGGATTTACCGAGGAGAAAGAAGCAGCCCACGAATGGCAAACCAGGTCAGATGCTCCTAAGAAGCACCGCGGGTACCTGGTTGCCGCAATCCTGGGAGTTCTGTTCTTGGCTGCCGCCGTCGTCGGGATCGCGTCGCGGTTCAGCGAGAATCGCGCGCTGGCAAAGGAAACCGAAGAGCTGGCGGTTCCGACTGTCTCGACGATTCAACCCAAGGCCGAGCCTCCGCAGGAAGCACTGGTTCTGCCCTCAACCCTCCAGGCCTTCATCGAAGCGCCGATCTATGCCCGGACAAATGGATACTTGAAGAAGTGGTACAAGGACATCGGAAGCCGGGTGCGCCAGGGCGAACTCTTGGCCGACATCGAAACTCCCGAAATCGATCAGGAATTGCTGCAGGCCAAGGCCGCACGGGAACAGGCCAGCGCGCAGGTGGAAATTGCAAAGACCTCCGCCAAACGGTGGGAGAACCTGCAGAAGATGGATGCGGTTGCACAACAGGAAACCGATGAGCGCAACAGCGGCTATGCCCAGGCGCAGGCAAATCTCTCCGCGACCGAGGCGAATGTTCGCCGTTTGGAGCAACTGGAGTCCTTCAAGCACGTTTACGCGCCATTTTCAGGCGTGATCACGAAGCGCAACGTCGATATTGGCGCGCTGATCAATGCGGGCAATACCGGTCCGAATCAGCAGATGTTCAATATCGCGCAGACTGACCCGATACGCGTATACGTGAGTGTTCCCGAGGTCTATGCCGGCTCGGTTCGTCCCGGAGTGAAGGCAACTATTCAGCTGACATCAGCCGACGCACAAGCCTTCTCGGGCAAGGTGGTGCGCAATTCAGAATCCATTGATCAGGAGTCGCGAACCCTGCTGACAGAAATCGACGTGCCCAATCCACAAGGGAGACTGCTCCCCGGCGCTTATGCACAGGTACATTTTGCGCTGAGCGTGGACGTCCCCCGTCTCACAATTCCGGTGAATGCCATGATGACGCGTCCGGAAGGAACGCTGGCGGCAGTAGTTGACAGCAACTCCAAGGTGCAGCTGAAGCCCATTGTGATTGGCCGCGACTATGGCCGCGAAATCGAGGTCCTCAGCGGGCTCCATCCCTCAGATCAGGTGGTGCTCAACCCGAGCGACTCGCTTGAGTCTGGCCAGCAAGTCACGGTAAAACAACCCCGGCAGCAAGGCGGCGTGGCGCAGTGAGGCGCGCTCTTCCAGGCCTGGTGCTCTTTGCCTGTGTAATGGCCTTCGCGGGCGAACCCAAATATCAGAAGCCCCAAGTTGTGATCCCACCGGACTGGCAGGCTCCTTCCCCTTGGAGGGAAGCGGCCCCGAAAGATTCGTTGGCCAAAGGCACCTGGTGGACGCTTTTTGGCGATTCCGAGTTGAATGACTATGAACAGCGTGCGCTCGGGAACAATCAGACACTTAAGGCCGCGGTCGCGCGGCTGGCAGAAGCGCGTTCCTTTGCCCGCATCGCGACGGCAGATTATTACCCGCAGCTGAGCGCAAATCCATCGGCCGAGCGGCAGCGGCTTTCGGGAAACCGACCGTTAGTGGGGGGATCGTCTCCCGCCACGCCGGTCACGCAAAGCATCTTCCAGATTCCTTTTGACCTCAACTATGAAGTTGATCTGTTTGGAAGAGTTCGCAGGAGCGTGGAAGCTGCGAATGCCAGCTATCAGGCCTCCGCTGCAGATCTTGAGAACGTGCGCTTGACGATTACCGCCGAGGTGGCTGCTGATTTCTTTCAGTTGCGCGAACTTGATGCCGAGATGGCGGTTGTGCGCAAGGCGCTCGATTACGAACAAAAAGGACTTCAAGTGGTCGAGAACCGCCATGCCGGCGGGGCGGCCTCCGGGCTCGACGTCGCCCAGCAGCAAACCATCCTGAACGCGAGCCTAGCCCAGCTCTCGCTTTTGCAGCAGCAGCGTGATCAGTTTCAGCACGCCCTGGCCGCCCTGCAGGGATTGCCGGCGCCTTCCTTCGTTGCCCCGGTGCGGGCGCTCGACGCCGAGCCGCCGGCGGTGCCAATTCTGCTTCCTTCGGAACTCCTCGAACGCCGTCCCGATGTGGCTGAAGCCGAACGCAATACGGCCGCGGCGAATGCCCGCATCGGAGTCGCCCGGGCCGCCCTTTTCCCCAGCATCGGCATCGGTGGATCGGGCGGTTGGCAGACAAGAACCCTTCCTGCGCTACTGAACGCCTCGAGCACGTTCTGGTCATTGGGGATTTCAGCCCTGCAGCCCATCCTGAATGGCGGCCGGAATCGAGCAGCCATCGAAAATGCGCGTGCAGAATACGAAGAATTGGCGGCAAACTATCGCGAGTCCGCGCTTTTGGCCTTCCAACAGGTGGAAGATGCGTTGAGCAGCTTAAACGCGCTTTCCACCGCGTCCTCGGCGCAGCAGCAAGCAGTCGACGCAGCCAACCGGGCGTTGGTGCTTGCCAACGCGCGCTACAGCGGCGGACTGGTTACCTACCTCGACGTGATTACGGCCCAGGAACAACTCCTCGCGAATGAACGTCTGGCAACGCAGCTTCGCGGCGAGCGCCTGGTCTCTTCCGTTCTTCTGGTGAAAGCACTGGGCGGCGGCTGGGATAGCGCGAGCCTGGCTGCGGTCGGGGTCAAGCCCAGCATCAAACAAGCCCTTCAGCCCTGAGTGATTTTCCTGTAGCCTCGCCAGTATCGGTGAAGCGGACTTTCTCATTCTGCATGACTGCCCTGGTCCTAGTTTCTGTGGCTGCGACGGCGCAAAACGAAATCGTGGCCGTCCCCAATCGCCCCACCGTTTCGACGACCGCACAACCCGTGCAGCCTGGTGTTCTTGAAACCGAATGGGGTGTCGATGCCGCGTCTTCCCATCAGGACGTCAACGACCTGTTCAAGTTTGGATTGACTTCGAATTTCGAACTGCGTCTGTCGAACATTCTCCTTACCGCCAACCCCGGAACGCACGGTTTGGGAGACACATCCATCGGATTCAAGTACCGGCTTACGCGCGATTCCGGCCACCAACCCTCGATCGCGCTCATGTATATGTTCACGGCGTCAACGGCAACGAACGTGCTCGGATCGGACGAGCCGGCTCATTCCTTTGGGTTTCTCGCCAGCAAAGACTTGGGGAAACATCATTTCGACTTCAATCTGATCGGCAACCTGCTTGGAAGCCCCACCGGAGGCTTTCATTACAACTTTCTGAATGCTTTTGCCTGGTCTCATCCGGTTCGCGGGAAGTGGAGCGCAACTGCGGAAATCTCAGGTGTGACGGCGGCCCAAGGTGGCTTTCCGGGAAGCTCCCAATTCCTAGCCTCCGCCCTTTATAGCCCTAAGCCACGGTTGGTTTTTGACATTGGAATGATGGGGAGAATAGCTGGAGCGACACAGCATGCTATGTTTGTGGCTGGCGTAACTTATTCAATAGCCAACCTATACCATGGCCACCGGCAAACCGATTCACCAGTCGCCCATTTTTGAACCAGGTGCTCGAAACACGTACTTTCCTGGCCGGACGATGCGACTTAAGATAGCTGGAACAGCATCCTAGTAAATGATAATTTTAGATCCGAGAATCCCGCGCCACGGGGCGCTGAACGTAATACACTAGGAACTCATGGAATTGCTGCTGAATCTCGTTTGGATTCTCATTGGGGGGATTGCCCTGTGGTCGTTTCTGGGTTCTCCTACAAGGGGCCAGAAGCAGTTTCTGTGTGCTCTGGTTGCGCTATTTTGCGCCGTCCTTCTTCTTTTCCCGGCAATTTCCGTTTCCGATGATCTCAATTCCCAGGCTTTCGTCTCGGAAGACTCGAACGTTAGTAAGCGGCTGCTGAGCGCTGCGCAAGCCAGTACGGCCGAGTATTGGGCCCCTCTGCTGTTGGCGTTTCTGTTTACGCTTTTCGGGCGCCCTCTTTGGTTCATTCGTACGACGAAGTCCATCTCGAGATTGTCATCCCTTTTCCACCGTCCGGTTCTCGGGCGTGCTCCTCCTGCGTTGGTTCTCGCCTAGTTAAGCTGGCGAGATCCCTGCGCGACTCTGCTCTGAATTCCATTCGAACGAAGCGAGTTCATTGCGACCGCCACGAGCTGCGGGGCGGATTGCGCAGAAGCGAATTGAGCGCAACGGAGCGGCCTCGGGATTGAACGTGAGGCTCGATTTTACAAGTTTGCCGGCGAACACAAACTCGTCGTGCAAGGAGCAGGCGCGGCCGAAATGGTGATTTCACCCCTGAGCGTCGCCATTGCAGTCGCCCTGCTCTAATTTGCATTCAACAACATCTGCTAGCGGCCTGTCATTTTCCGCGTCTCTGACCGAGCTCTGTTAAACTACGTCGTTTCGGAGGTGCCGATGCGCGCATACTGCCGCCCTTTCTTGTTGTTCTGGTTCGTCCTGCTGACCTCCTGTTTCGTACTCGCCCAACAGAACTCCACTGACATCGACGGTAAAATCGAAACCCTTCTCAAGCAGATGACTCTCGAGGAGAAGGCCGGCCAACTGACGCAGTTCGCGGGTAAGACGCCAGAGTCGCTGAAGGCCATCCGGGAGGGGAAAGTGGGATCGCTGCTGGGCGTGCTGGGAGCTGAAAACGCCAACGAAGCGCAGCGCGCAGCCGTTGAGAATTCGCGCCTGAAAATTCCCTTGATTCTGGGTTTTGACGTGATTCACGGCTACCGCACTGTTTTCCCCGTCCCCATTGCCAGCACCGGCAGCTTCGATTTGCCCTTGCTCGAACAAGCCGAACGTGTGTCTGCGAAGGAAGCTACGGCGTCAGGCGTGAAATGGGTATTTGCGCCCATGGTCGACATTGCACGCGATCCGCGTTGGGGCCGCATCGTAGAAGGGACTGGCGAGGATCCGTATCTCGGCGCGAGGGTTGCCGCGGCCAAAGTCCGGGGATTTCAGGGCAAGAGCATGGCCGATCGGGATAGTGTGGTCGCCAGTGCCAAACACTATGTGGCTTACGGTGCCGCCGAAGGCGGTCGCGACTACAACACCGTCGATATCTCGGAGCAGCTTTTGCGGGAGGTTTACCTGCCTCCATTTAAAGGAGCCGTGGATGCGGGCGTCGGTACCGTGATGTCGGCCTTCCAGGACTTGAATGGAGTGCCGGGGGTTGCAAACCACCACACGCTCACCGACATTCTGCGGAATGAATGGAATTTCAAAGGCTTTGTCGTGAGTGACTGGGGCGCGGTCCACGAGTTGATCGCCCATGGTTTTGCTTTGAACGATGCCGATGCCACGGCCAAAGCGCTTTTGGCCGGCGTCGACATGGATATGGTGGATAACGCCTACCAGCACATTCCCGAACTCGTTCGTTCCGGACGACTTCAGGAAAGCGTTGTGGACGAAGCAGTCCGTCGGGTTCTTCGCATCAAGTTCCAGGCTGGATTGTTCGACCATCCTTACGCCGATGCGAGTCGCGAAAAGACCGACATTCTTACCCCGGAGAATCTGCAGGTTGCCCGCAAATTGGCGCAGGAGTCGATCGTCTTGCTGCAGAACAAGTCCGACCTTCTCCCGCTCGAGACGACCAAAACGGTTGCCGTCATCGGGCCACTGGCTGACGATAAAGCCTCTCAACTCGGCCCATGGGCGGGCGACGGACAGGCCAAAGATGCGGTAACGCCGCTAGAAGGCATCGTCCGAAAACTGGGCAACGATCACGTCCTCTATGCCAAAGGAGTCGATATTCCGCCTTATGAAGGAGGGCAGGCCGCCGGAGTGGCGGCGCCCGCGCCACCGTCTGCAACGGGCGCACGGGGTATTGCGAACGCCGGGAAGGCCGCAAGCATTGACGATGCCGTCGCTGCGGCCAAAAAAGCCGATGTAGTAGTTCTATTTCTCGGAGAGCTTGCTGGAATGTCGGGCGAGGCCAGTTCCCGCTCTTCGCTGGATTTCCCCGGCGACCAACTAAAGTTGGCAAACGCAGTCATTGAGGCAGGGAAGCCGACGGTTCTCGTCGTTGAAAGCGGCCGCCCGCTCGACATTCGCTGGGCTACCTACCACGCCCAAGCGATCTTGCAGGCTTGGTTCCCGGGAGTTCAGGCTGGAAACGCGATCGCCGATCTTCTGTTTGGCGATGCCTCGCCGAGCGGAAGATTGGCCATCAGCTGGCCGCGCAGCACGGGCTCCATCCCCGTCTACTACAACCACCGCAACACGGGACGTCCCACTGCTCCCGATCGATGGAAAACCGGCTATCTCGACCTCCCTTCCACCGCCCTTTTTCCCTTTGGCTTCGGACTCACCTACTCCAACTTCAGCTACGGTCGCCTTTCGGTAAAGACGCCGCAAATCTCGCAAGACGGAACCCTCGAAGTCAGCGCAGAAGTCGAAAATACGGGCAAGCGGGAGGCCACGGAGGTCGTTCAACTGTACGTACATGACCGTGTCGGGTTGACGTCGCGCCCGGTCCGCGAGCTCAAGGGTTTCGAGCGGCTCACGCTCCGGCCAGGAGAACACAGGAGCGTGGATTTCACCGTCAAAGCTAGCGACCTCGGGTCGTACGATCCACAGATGCGCTGGGTGGTGAATCCTGGAACCTATGACGTCTGGGTTGCTCCGGATTCTGCTAGTGGCGTGCAGGGGGAGTTCGAAGTAAAGTAGCCACCTGATCCGCTGGGGGCCGGATGAACGGCGATGGTGAGAGATCGCCCAGGTCGGCCAAATTGGTCTTACGAACTGGTGGCGAGTTCAGAATGCACACGGCAGCGCGATTGAGGATCCGATCGTGAACAAACGAACGTTTATGAAGCTCGCTTCTTTAGCGGCGGCGGGCCGATGGGTCTCGCGCATCCCGATCTCGGCCGAGGAGCACAAGTTGGCCAACTGGGCGGGGAACCTTGAGTATGGGAGCGAGCGTCTGTACTCGGCTGCCAACACGGAAGACGTTCGCCGCTTTGTGAAAGCCAATCCCAAGTTTAAGGTTCTGGGCACGAAGCATTGCTTCAACGACATTGCCAACACCACCACCGAGTTCCTGTCCTTGGGATCGCAGAACAAGGTCATCGATCTCGATGCGAAGAATAAAACCGTAACCATCGAAACGGGTATGAGCTACGGACAGTTGGCGCCATATCTCGATCAGCATGGCTTCGCATTGCACAACCTCGCCTCGCTGCCGCATATTTCCGTGGCGGGCGCCTGCAGTACCGCGACGCACGGATCTGGAGAAAAGAATGGAAACTTGGCCACGCAAGTTTCGGCCCTCGAACTGGTCACAGCCTCCGGGGACGCACTCGAGCTCGCACGCGAGAAAGATGGCCCCATGTTCGGCGGAGCGGTGGTCGGTCTGGGTGCTCTCGGAGTGATCACACGGCTCACGCTTGACCTTCAGCCCCGGTTCACGATGAAGCAGTACGTATACGAGAACCTGCCTCTTGACCAGCTAAAGGAGAACTTTGAAGCAATTGAATCGAGTGCTTACAGCGTGAGCCTGTTCACGGACTGGCAGAAACAACGCGTCAATGAAGTGTGGCTCAAGGTCCGCGAGGATGTTGGGCCGAGCTTCAATCCGAGGCCGCAATTTTTCGGGGCGAAGCTGGCGGCCAGAAACCTGCACCCAATTGCAGAGATCTCGCCGGAGAATTGCACCGAGCAGATGGGAGTGCCGGGGCCCTGGTACGAACGACTGCCGCACTTCCGCATGGGATTCATGCCGAGCGCGGGGAAAGAACTTCAGTCCGAATACTTCGTGCCGCGCCAGCATGCCATCGAAGCGATTCTTGCGGTGGAGAGATTGCGCGAGAAGCTCAGTCCGCACCTTCTGATCTCGGAAATCCGCACCATTGCTGCCGACGACTTCTGGATGAGCACCGCCTACAAGCGGCATAGCGTTGCCATTCACTTCACCTGGAAACAGGATTGGCCCGCGGTGGGCAAACTTCTACCCGAGATTGAGCGGGAACTGGCGCCTTTCGAGCCTCGTCCCCATTGGGGAAAGCTCTTTACCATGCCGCCCAAAGAATTGAGGGCAAAATACGAACGGCTGCCGGATTTCGTAGCGCTTGCGCAGAAGCTCGATCCGAACGGCAAGTTCAGGAACCACTTTCTCGCGGTAAACATTTTTGACTAAACCCTATCGGACCACCAACCTGATCTCTGCTCCGGCGACAATTTTCTGCCCCGCCAAGGGCTGCTGGCTCATGACAAGTGCAGCAGGAGACGGGGCGCCGGCCTGAGGGGGAGATGTTGCAGCAACCACATTCTGGGGTGAATTCGCTTCCCTCGACCCCGGCGCAGGGCTAGTGGGATTGGGTCCCCCTCCCGCAGAATCTGCGCTTGCCATCGCTGGAGGCGGGTTCAAAATCTGCGCTGCCGGCATCACTTTCCCCAGAACAAACCCCGCATTCTTGATCTCAAGCGCCACCGATCCGAGCGGGCGCCCTACGAAGCTGGGCATGAGATAGGCAGCCGGGGAATCTTTGGCGACCAGCAAACTCACTTTAGGAGCCGCAACGTCGCGACCATTCGCGGGAGGGTCTTGCGCAAGAACTTGTCCCGCGATGACTCCAGAAACTCTGAGCTCCGAGGTCGTACTATCGAGTCCCCGTTGCTGCAGGATGATGGAGGCGGCGCGCTGGCTCTCCCCAACCACCTGCGGAATGGCCACTCTTTGCGGCCCTACGCTAACCGCCAGGCGCAGTTCCCATCCGCGTCTGACCACGGTGCCTGGGGCTGGCGTTTGCGAAAGCACTCTTCCTTCCGGAACGCTAGCACTGTAGTACTGGCGATCGATCTCGGTTGCCAGCGAGAGACCTTCGGCGACATGGCGCGCTTCCGACGGAGTTTTTCCGCGGACGTCGGGAACCTCTACCTCACGCCCGTGAACTGCCAGCCGCATGGTCAGCAGAGCCGAGACCAAAGCCACACTGAGCAGCAACAGCGCCGTTGACACAACTTTAAGAAACCCGCGCACCCGCACCATTATAATTTGCGCTTTCCATTGCAATTGCAGCGGAGAGGAGAAAGCAACTTGAGATTTATCCTAGGCGTAATCATTGGAGTGCTTCTGGTGGTGGGCGGAGCTTATTCCTATTTCGTGAGTGGCAATGCTCCGGTGGCAACGACGGATGGCACCATGCCATTTGAGCGGATGCTGGCGGGAAAGGCATTGCACGCGCGCATCGATAAGGAAATGCCGAAGACAGTGCCCATTGCGGCGGATGAGGCTGCCTTCATGGCTGGCGCCGCCATCTACCGCGAGCATTGCGAGGTTTGTCATGGGCTCCCAGGGGCGGAGCAAAGCGCGATCGCCAAAGGGATGTTCCCGAAGCCGCCGCACCTTTTTCGCGGCAAGGGTGTCACCGATGATGAACCCGGCGAGACCTACTGGAAAATCGCCAACGGCATCCGCCTGAGCGGCATGCCCGGCTTCAAGGCGACTCTGACGGAAACTCAGATGTGGCAAGCAAGCGTGCTTCTCGCCAACGCCGACAAGATCTCAGATGCCGTGAAGCAGCAGCTCGCGCCGCCGCCGATGCCTGCCCCCTTGATGCCGCAGAAAAAGAAATAAGAACCTCAGGCGGAGCAAGCCCCGGATGTGATTTCAATCACATTCAACGGTGATCGTCTCCCTAAAACGCCGTTCTCTGTGCCTGGACAATGGCTTTTACGAAACCGCTGCACGTAGGAATTCAATGTGGCACCTGCTACCCTCAGTTCTGTGAGACTTGGTAAATCAGTCCGCCATGCCGGACGGGCTCTCGATTCTTTTTTTGCTCCCCATGCCGTTGCCGTGGTCGGCGGCACGGACAAGAATGGAAGCGTCGGCCGCACGGTTCTGCTGAACCTGCTCAAGGGGCCTTATCAGGACAAAGTCTGCGTGGTGAACCCCAAGCGCAAGGAGGTTCTTGGCGCGCCGTCATTCCAGACGGTCAGCCAGATTCCGCATCCTATTGACCTAGCGGTCATCATCACCCCGGCGACAACGGTCCCAGACATCATCTCGGAATGCGTGGACTTCGGGGTGAAGTCGGCTGTGGTGATTTCTGCTGGTTTCCGCGAGCGCGGCGCTCACGGGGTCGAGCTGGAGAACCGAATCAAAGCCGAGCTTCGCCGAGGATCCATGCGCATCATCGGCCCGAACTGCCTCGGCATCATGAACCCGTTAGTCGGCCTCGACGCGACGTTTGCGCGGGGCACGCCAAAAGGCGGAAACGTAGCGTTCCTGAGCCAGAGTGGCGCGTTGCTCACCGCAATCCTGGATTGGGCAATTCCCCAGGAAGTTGGCTTCAGCGGTATCGTATCCACCGGCTCCATGCTCGATGTGGGCTGGGGCGATCTGATCAGCCACTACGGCGAGGACCCCAACACCCACAGCATTCTGATCTACATGGAATCGGTCGGCGATGCCAGGTCATTTCTTTCCGCTGCGCGCGCAGTTGCGCTGACCAAGCCGATCATTGTCATCAAAGCCGGCCGCTCCGAGGCTGCCTCGAAGGCCGCGGCGTCGCACACCGGCGCACTGACGGGCAGCGACGAGGTGCTCGACGCCGCCTTCCGCCGCTCCGGAGTTCTGCGCGTGCAAAACATCTCCGATCTGTTCTACATGGCGGACGTGTTCAGCAAACAGATGCGGCCCAAGGGTCCGCGGCTCACGATTGTGACCAATGCCGGCGGCCCGGCCGTGCTCGCGACGGACGCACTGGTTGCCCTGAGCGGAGAACTTGCCCCTCTCACAAATACCACCATGAACCAGTTGAACGAGATTCTCCCGGCGCATTGGAGCCATGGCAACCCCATTGATATTCTCGGCGATGCTGAACCGGAGCGCTACGCGAAGGCGCTCGAAATCGCGGCCAAGGATCCGACGAGTGACGGATTGATGGTGGTGATGTCGCCGCAGGGAATGACCAATCCGGCAGAAGTGGCTGCCCAGATCGCACCTTACGCGCACGGGGATAAGCCCATCCTGGCCAGCTTAATGGGTGGCGAAAGCATCGAGTCGGCAAAGCCGGTGCTGAGCGGCGCCGGCATACCGCTGTTCTCTTATCCCGACACGGCGGCGCGCGTGTTCAGCAACATGTGGCGTTACAGCTACAACCTTCGCGGGCTGTACGAGACGCCGACTTCGGCCGTCAGCGGGGAAGAAACCATCTTGCGGAGCAGAGCCGCAGAAATCATTGCTGCCGCGCGTAAGCATGGACAAATCCTGCTGAACGAATACCAGTCTAAGCAGCTGCTCGCGACCTACGGCATTCCGGTGGTGGATACCCGGATTGCCCGCACGGAAGACGAGGCTGTTCGCCAGGCATGCAGCACCGGGTTCCCGGTTGTGCTGAAGCTCTTCTCGGAGACGATCACGCACAAGACCGATGTGGGCGGCGTGAAACTCAACCTGCCAGATTTGCAGACTGTACGGAGCGCGTTTCAAGATATCAAGAACTCGGTTTCTCAGAAGGCCGGAGCCGAGCACTTCAACGGCGTCACGGTTCAGCCTATGGCGCGTACCGATGGCTACGAGATCATCCTCGGTAGCAGCGTAGATCCGCAGTTTGGGCCGGTCATCCTGTTCGGTTCCGGCGGCCAGTTGGTCGAGGTTTACAAAGATCGGGCGCTCGCCCTTCCTCCTCTGAACACCACCTTGGCAAAGCTCATGATGGAGCAGACCAAGATCTTTCAAGCTTTGCGAGGTGTTCGCGGGCGCAAGCCTGTAAACATCGAAGAGCTCGAGAAGTTGCTCGTCCGTTTCAGCCAATTGGTGGTTGAGCAGCCCTGGATTGCGGAAATCGATATCAATCCGCTGCTGGCGTCCGCGGAAGGATTCCTGGCTCTCGATGCCCGCGTCGTGCTGCACAAGAACAATCTTCCTGAGGATCAACTGCCAAAGGCAGCCATCCGGCCTTACCCGGTGCAGTATGTCTGGGACTGGGCGATGAAAGGCGGAAGCCCAGTTACGATCCGCCCCATTCGGCCCGAGGACGAGCCTCTCATGGTGACCTTTCACGAGAAGCTCTCAGACCGCAGTGTCTATCTGCGCTATTTCGGTACGCTCAGTCTGAAGACCCGGATTGCACATGAACGTCTGGTGCGAATCTGTTTCGGTGACTACGACCGTGAATTGGCGTTGATCGCTGAGGTTGAGGGAGCCGGCGGTCGGGAAATCATTGGTGTCGGCCGCATGAACCGTATCCCGGGCACGGATGAAGCCGACGTTGCCATCCTGGTGGCGGATGCGTATCAGAACCGTGGGATTGGTGCGGAACTTCTGCGCCGCGTGATCCACGTCGCAAAGCAAGAGGGCGTGCAGGCTGTTTCGGCCGATATGATGCCCGATAACATCTCCATGCGAGCGATCTGTAAGCACTTGGGCTTCGAGGTCGAGATGCAGGATAGCTTCTCCGCTCTCCACGCTCGGCTGGAGATTTAGTTTGCCTGGAGAGGGCATTGAGGGCGCTGCTGCCATCGGTTGGGAAGTTAGGAGGCGAGGAAGCTGAGTGCTTGCGGCTCACGATCAGCGACAGCTTTCCTGCAACCATGGTCCTGCGGCTGCATCTTTTAATGTAGACCGGGGGAACTCGAGAGACAGACGTCGAAGGATCGTCTAGTTATGGACGCACTCTTCCTGCACCGCATCCATTTCGGATTCACGATCACGTTCCATTATCTGTTCCCCCAGTTGACCATGGGGCTTGCGCTCGTGATGGTCGCAATGAAGACGGTCGCTCTCGCAACCGGGAATGAACGCTACAACGAGGCTGCGCGCTTCTGGGCAAAGGTTTTCGCGATCAATTTCCTGCTCGGGGTGGTGACCGGAATTCCAATGGAATTTCAGTTTGGAACCAATTGGTCGCAATTCTCCCGCATCACCGGTGGTGTCATCGGCCAACCACTCGCCATGGAAGGTGTTTTCGCATTTTTCCTGGAGTCGGCCTTTCTGGGACTTTTTCTGTTTGGTGAAAAACGGCTCTCGCCTCTCGGCCATTGGGGATCGGCAGTGATGGTCTGGCTCGGCTCCTGGATTTCAGGGTTCTTCATCATCGTGACCAACGCCTGGATGCAGCATCCGGTGGCCTACCGGGTGTTGCCGAACGGCACCTATGAAGTGACTAGCTTTTGGCAGTTCTTCTTGAATCCGTGGGCATGGCTCGAGTATGCCCACAACATGTCGGGCGCCGTGATCACCGGAACGTTTGTGGTGTGCGCGGTGGGAGCGTTATATCTGCTCGAGAACAAGTTTGTCGAGCACGCAAAAATCTTTCTACGCGTGGGCGTGATCCTTGGGTGTATTGCCTGCGTCACGCAGATTTTCCCAACCGGCGATCTTCACGGCCGCTATATGGCCAAGCACCAGCCGGCAGCCGTTGCCGGCATGGAGGGACTGTTTCATTCGCAGCCGGGCGCCCCGATTGTTCTCATGGGGCAGATCGATGAAGAAAAGCAAACCATCGATAATCCGCTGGCTGCGAATGGCGTTTTGAGCTTCCTTCTGTACGGGACTAGAGCCGCCGAAGTGCAGGGCCTCGACAAAATCCCACGGGAGAATTGGCCTCAACCCCTGCCGCTGCTCTACTACGCGTATCACATCATGGCCGGCCTAGGCACATACTTCGTGCTGCTGATGGCAGTGAGTGCCTTCCTGTTGTGGCGGGGAAAGCTCTTTACCGCGCGCTGGGCCCTGTGGCCCCTCATGCTCAGCTTCCCGTTACCCTACATTGCGAATACCGCAGGCTGGATGACCGCTGAAATCGGGCGGCAACCCTGGGTGGTTTACGGCTTGATGCGCACTTCCCAGGGGTACTCCAAGTATGTGTCGGCTGGCAGTGGGCTCTTCACCCTGCTTGGCTTCATGGGCATGTACACCGTGCTGAGCATCCTCTTCATCGTCCTGGTGTACCGCATCATCGATCAAGGCCCGGATCTTTCCTCGGTCGCGCCTGACCCCCAGACAGCTATGGCGAAAGCGTGAGGTGTTTTCGAATGGGATTTATTTGGTTCTGGCTGGTTGCAAGCATGATCGTGACCTATGTCCTGCTGGACGGCTTCGACCTGGGGGTCGGCATCCTGCATCCTTTTATCGCCAAGACCGAGGAAGAACGAACCATCTCCGTGCGCTCGATCGGCCCAGTGTGGGATGGCAACGAGGTATGGCTGATTGCCGGCGGCGGCACGCTGTATTTTGCTTTCCCGCTCCTTTACGCCTCTGCGTTCAGCGGTTTTTACCTGGCGCTGATGGTAGTGCTCTGGCTGCTGATCATCCGCGGGGTCAGCATCGAACTGCGATCACAGATTCCTATGGCGGTGTGGCGCACGTTTTTTGATGGAATGTTCTGTTTTTCTAGTGCTTTGCTGGCGATTTTCTTTGGTGCGGCGCTGGCGAATGTGATTCGAGGCGTTCCACTCAACTCCGAAGGCTACTTCTTTCTTCCCCTCTGGACCAACTGGCTTCCGGGCGTAGATCCGGGAATTCTCGACTGGTACACGGTTTTAGGGGGCGTGATCGCATTGGTCGCCTTGGCCGCTCATGGCGCCCTGTATCTGGCGGTAAAGACCGAGGGGAACCTCCAGGCAAGGGCACGAATGGTTGCCCAGCGTGGCTGGGCGGCGCTCGCCGCCTTGACTCTCATCAGCCTTCCCGCCTCGATGCTGGTTCGCAAAGACATGCTCAATAACTACCGCGCATTCCCACTAGCCTTTGCCATTCCCGTGATTGTCTTACTGGCGCTTGGCGGAATGATCTTCTTCTCTCGGAAAGGAGAGGACCGCAAAGCATTCGCATCCTCGTGCGTGTACCTCGCGATCATGCTGGTCGGAGCCGCGGTTGGGCTCTATCCCCGGCTGCTGCCCTCGAGCAACGATCCTGCGATGGACATCACTGTGGCAAACGCTATCTCCGGACCCCACACTTTGCAGGTGGGGCTGATTTGGTGGTTGTTGGGGATTTCGCTAGCGCTCATTTACTTCGTGTTCGTGTACCGCATGTTCCGAGGCAAAGTATCCGCGGGGGGTGAAGGCTACGGCCATTGACCGCTAAACGCCTGTATCATTTGTGGAACAACGATTGTGCTCCCGCAAGGATGCGAGGGGCTCGCGTTTCTTTCTTTACGGTTTGGGATATAATCCCCAGTTTGCTTGCGGCCGCTGATTCTCGATCTTTCGACTGCGGGGGCGATTGACTACCAAGGATAAGAAGGGAAAAGAGAAGGCGGTTACCCTCAAGGCAGTCGCAGCGCACGTGGGACTTTCAGCAGGCACCGTCTCATCCGTGCTCAATGACGCTCCGTCTGCCAAACATATCCCATTGCAGACGCGGCAGCGGATCCTCACCGCCGCACGTCAGCTTGATTATCGTCCCAACTTCTTCGCCCGTTCGCTACGCAAGCGCCGTACCCACACGATTGGAGTCATTGCTGAAGCCATCGGAGAACCCTACGGCTCGGGAGTCATTGCCGGAATCGAAAGCGGTGTGCGTCAAAAGGCGTACTTTTTTCTGACAGGCGTTCATCACCACGATCGTGAGCTCTTCGAGCGATACTCGCGCCTGCTTTTGCAGCGCGGCGCCGAAGGCATCATCACGGTGGATTACAACATGCCGCAATCCATGCCGGTGCCGGTCGTTGCCATTCCCGGACACACCGAGAACGAGGGCGTCACCAACGTCGTGCTCGATCACCGCCACGCCGCGGAACTGGCTCTGAAGCATCTGCAGGGGCTGGGGCACACCAAAATTGCGGTCTTCCGCGGATATGAGCAGAGCGCGGACGCAGCCTACCGATGGAATGCGATCAGTGAAGTTGCCCGAGAACTGGGGATTCCCATCGAGCCGGAACTGGTGGTGCGCCTTGATTCCAGGGACGCCACTCCGAATCTTGGCTATCCTTATGCCAAGCAGTTGCTCGATCGCAAGAAGCCTTTCACCGCCCTGCTCGCTTACAACGATATCTCCGCTATTGGCGCCATCCGAGCATTCGAGGAAGCCGGCCTTAAAGTCCCGGGCGATGTTTCTGTTATTGGATTCGACGATGTGCCCGCAGCCGCGTTCAACCATCCCAGCTTGACTACAGTGCGGCAGCCTCTGCACCGCATGGGAGAGCTTGCGGTCGAAGTACTGATTTCAAGGATCGAAGACAAGGGCGCGCCCCAGCGTGAAGTCGCAGTTCAGCCGGAGATTATCGTACGGGAATCCACAGCTCGCGCGTCCTCAGGAACACATTGACCAGCAAGCGCAGATACAGCAATCACTGTATTGAATCGAGCTGATCTTCTGTAACATTCTGGTTAGAAGTGGGTTTAGCGTCGTGTGGAGACGCCCGTGCTCGCCGCCGCAATGGAAAGAAAAGCCGCCACCGTCCTTTGTATCGATGACGAGCAGACTGCGTTGCAGCTGCGGCAGACCGTATTGGAATCAGCAGGCTATCGCGTGCTCACCGCGAAATCCGGGGCTCTCGGGATTCAGTCGTTCAAATCAGAACCTGTGCATGCCGTCGTTCTCGATTACTGGATGGCCGACATGAATGGCATGCAGGTCGCCAGGGAGATCCGCAAGCTGAACCCGTCCATTCCCATCATTATCCTGTCCGCATACGGAGAACTGCTCGACGAGAGTCTTGGCATCGCGGATCTCTGGATCCGCAAAGGCGAAGAAGACCCACAGTATCTCATCGCACGCCTGGACGAGTTGCTTAAGAACCGTTCCGTCTCCCGAGTCTAGCGCTCCCCCGCGGCTTACAATTCTGGTGTGCCGGAACTGGTCTTCTTTGTTGGAAAGGGTGGGGTGGGCAAGACGACGCTGTCTGCCGCCTACGCCGTGCGTGCTGCTGCCCGTCTTCCCAACGGAAAAGTCCTCCTGGTTTCTACCGATCCCGCGCACTCCCTCTCCGATGTACTCGAACGCCCGATTGGCAGTACTCCGAAACCGATCAGGGTTCGGGCCCGGCAGAATCTTTTCGCGTGGGAAATTGATTCCGAGCGCCTGTTCCGCAGCTTTGTTGATGCGAACAAACACCAATTGGTCGAGACCGTCGAGCGCGGCTCTATGTTTAGCGCGGATGAGATTTCATCCTTGCTCGAATCGGCTTTGCCGGGCATGTCAGAAATGGGCGCGCTGCTGGCAATACATGGCGCGATCCACTCTGCGAAATACCAGATCATCGTTGTTGATACGGCACCGTTCGGGCATACCCTTCGCTTGTTTGGTCTTCCAGAGCAATTTGAAAAACTGCTGAATGTTCTCCAAACCGCAGCGGAGCGGGATCAAGTGCTGGCGCAACATTTTGGCGGGGCACTAGCAGCGCAGAAAGACACTTTCGTTCGCAGATGGCGGGAGAAGCTGCAGGAGATCAGAAACGCTTTTGAAGCTGCGCGGCTGTTTCTGGTGACGACCGCCGAAGGGTTTGCCCTGAATGAGTCTTTGCGCTGCGTGCGTCAACTGGAGCTTGCCGATCCCCCGATGCGGCTAAGCGCTATTGTTCTGAACCGCATCATTCAAAACCCAGGCTGCTGTGCACGCTGCTTGGAGAATGTGAAAGCCACAAAGAGCACCCAGCGTCGCCTTCGCCAGCGATATCGGGAGGCGGAACTTTTCTTTGCCGCCGATCCCGGCTTCCCAATTGTCGGGGTGCAGCTACTGAAGCAATTGGCCGACACGGTTTTTGGAAAAAAGCAGGTTCAGTGGCGAAGCCCCAAGATTCCCCCCCGAGGTCAAGGGCCACGTCTTCGTCGAGTGGCATGGCCCAGCCTTTCGGCTCCCCTTACGTTTATTCTCGGGAAAGGTGGCGTGGGCAAGACCACGGTCTCAGCGGCCTTGGCGCTTCACTCGCGGGAAGCTTCAGGCGGGGACGTTGAAGTATGTTCGGTTGATCCTGCTCCATCGCTCACCGATGTCTTCCAGGCGGAGGTAACTGCTATCCCCCGACCAGTTTTGGGCGATTCAGGTCTGCGCGCCTCGCAGCTCAATTCCCTGGCGCTCTACAAGTCCTGGGTGGAAGAGTTGCGGGATGAGATCGAGTCGGCAACATCGCTCCCCCGTTCTGGCATTCAAGTCGATCTCTCCTATGACAGGCGGCTGTTTTCCGAACTGTTAGAGATTGTTCCGCCCGGCCTGGACGAAGTCCTGGCCATCTTTCGCATCATCGAGCTGCAGCAGGATACGCGGAGGGTGATCATCGACATGGCGCCGACCGGTCATGCACTCGAATTGCTGCGAACCCCAGAGCGGATCCTGGTTTGGTCGCGCCTGTTGTTGAAAAGCCTGGCATCGCACCGTAAACTAGCGCTGGCCCGCGAGGCTGCCGTCAAAATCGCGGAGCTGGAAGTGAACGCGCGCGAACTTTCGCGTGCCCTTAAGAGTGCGAACGCCGGCTCATACATCGTAATGTTGCCTGAACCTCTTCCGGATCGTGAAACGGAGCGGTTGCTGGGGGAACTTCGCGAGCTTGGGATCAAGCCCGCAGCTATATTCGTGAACCGGGTATTCTCGTTGGAGGCCCCGCTCGAATGTTCCCGACAAGCGCGGGGTTCGCCTGGCCAGATGGCAGCTCTCCCCGCCTCTCGAAAGAGGGGGAAGGAAGGGGAGGCATGCCCGCGCTGCCAGAATGCCGCCAGGTGGCAGTGGCAAGTGCTCTCCAGGCTCAAGAAGAAGCTGGGGGCCGACTCTGTTTATGTGATTTCGGATTTTGGCCACGGGCCTGCAGGAAGGCGCGGCCTGCTTCACGTCACCCGAAACTTATGGCAACTCAGCTGAAGCCGACCGATCGACGGGTTCTCTACCTTTATGGCGTAACCCGATCCCAGCCCGCAAAATCGGTGCGGCTGATGGGCGTCGACCTTGAGAGCCCGGTTGAAGCAATCGAGTGCGAGGCCGTTATCTGCTGGCTGAGCCGAGTATCTGCGGATGAGTTTGAAGACTCACTCACGAAGAACATGGAAAATCTGGATTGGCTTGCCTCGGCCAGCGTTGCTCATCAGAGAGCCGTCGGCGGCATCGCGCAACACGCGGACATCCTTCCGGCGAGGTTCGGCACGGTATTTCGCGATGAAAACTCTCTGCGCGCTCACATTCGACAACACCTCCGCGGAATGGAAAGGAACTTCCTGCGCGTCAAGGACGCTGAGGAGTGGGGAATTAAGATTTTCGCGATCGCCCCGGTGGCGGCCTCCGGTCCCAAGGCCCGCACCGGCAGGGAGTATCTCCAGGCCAAGGCGGCGCAGCTGCCGCGGAAAAAACCAGCGGGAATACCGGAACCCGAATTGACAGAATTTCAATCCGCGATCCAGGGCATTGCCGAGGCGAGCGCTCCCCCAGGCCGCATCAGCGGAGGCCAGCGCGGTTTGCTGTTCCAGACGTCATTGCTGGTAAAACGAAACAATCTTTCTCGTCTAGAATCGGTTTTAAGAAAGTTCTCACGCAAATGGGCAAGCTCCCGGCGCATCGAAAAGAGCGGGCCTTGGCCGCCCTATTCATTTGTCTCCCAGGACCCCGATTCCCTATGAGCGCACCCGGAACAATGGTCTTCGCCGACACGAACGAAGGCGAACACCTCGCACTGCTTGACATTCTCGATCACGTCTTGAATCAGGGCGTCATCCTGCGGGGGAATTTAGTGATTTCGCTGGCCGGGGTCGACCTTGTGTATGTGGGTCTCGACGTCATTCTCACTTCTATTGAAACCGCGATGCGGTACATCCACGCCAGTTCCGGTGTTCCCGAAAAAACCCCCTGACCATGTCGATCCTCCTGTACTGCGTTACGGAAAGAACTGAGCTGCCAAACCTTGGCTCTGGAGTTGCTGATCTTCCCGTCCTGTCGGTTGAACACGGGGAGCTTGCCGTGCTTTTCTCTCCCGACGCATGGGCAGAAGGTTGGACAGGTGCGCCACTCAAGCAGTCCGCTCGCCAGTTTCATCAGGTCTTGCATCGCGTCTTCGAATCGCGGGCGATTATCCCGTTTCGCTTCCCGACCCTGATGCAGGAGGCGCAGGAACTTGCTACGCATATGCGCGCCAACGTCCCTGAATATATGGCTCAGCTGCAGAAGTTCCGCAGCTCGGTGCAGATGGATATCTCGATCGCCTATTCGGATTCTGCTCGGGCGAGCGGCCAAGCTTCCGGAGCGGAATACTTGCGCGACCGCCGGAAACGATCGGAAGAACTCGATCGGATCGCAAACCAGCTTTACACTTATGCCGATTCCGTACCCAGAGATTGGCGAACCAGACCGGCCCAGCACGGGCTCAAGATTTTTGCCCTGCTTGATCGGGATTCGGTCGAGGCGTTCAATAGGAATCTTCAGCGGTTCGCGGTCCCGGCAGGTCTGAGTATTCGCATCAGCGGCCCCTGGCCAGTAACCGCATTTCTCGAACTTAGGCAACACGACTGAATTCGATGCCAGAATCCGATCCCCAGCTCGCGAATGGCGTGAATGTCCAGGATGCCACACCCGGCACTGGATCCCGCATTGATTGCTCGCCAGAGAACATTGAACAGGGACTAGCCAAACTGGTGCTGGGTTTGATTGAGCTCTTGCGGCAATTGCTCGAACGCCAGGCAATTCGGCGAATGCAAGGCGGCTCGCTGACCGACCAGCAGGTCGAGGAGATGGGAGAGGCTCTCATGAAGCTTGAGAGCAAGATCCACGAACTTGCGGACCACTTTGGCTTGACCCCAGCCGATTTGAATCTGGATCTAGGCCCGCTGGGAAATCTGCTCGAAAAGTAGAATGGGCACGTCATTCGGTGAACTCCAAGTTTTCCCCAAACTGAAAACGCTGACGCGGTACCATACTTGGTCCATCTTCGGTTCTCGAGGCCTACATGCGAAATTTTATTCTGTTCGTTCTCCTGGTTTCCATCCCAGCTGCTGGCCAATCCAATTCGTCTCTCGCGACCCAGCGCGCAAAACATCTGCGGCGCGGGATCAATCTCAGCGAATGGTTTGCACAAGTGTACGATCCGAAAGGCTACACGAAGGAACACCTGGTCGGCTGGATCACCGCCGAAGACATCGCCCTGATCCAATCCATGGGCTTCGATCACGTGCGCCTGAGCATTAATCCCGAGCCCATGATGCACCACAACATGGCCGACCAGATTCCTCGCGAATATCTCGGCTATCTTGATTTGGCCGTGAAGATGATTCTGGATCACCGGCTGGCCGTGATTCTCGACATGCATCCGGACAGCGATTTCAAAGCAAAACTCGTCCAGCGCGACGACCAAGTAGAGCAGTTCTCCGATTTCTGGCGTGCGCTGGCGCGTCACTACTCAAGCTATGATCCCGAGATGGTGTATTTCGAGGTCTTAAATGAACCCGAATTCCGCGATCGTTATCGCTGGGCCGGGGTGCAGGCCAAACTCGCTGCCGCCATTCGTGACGGCGCGCCACACCACACCATCATCGCCGGAGGAGCCAACTGGTCAAACGTCGACAATTTGTTGGCGATGACGCCGCTTTCCGACCCCAATGTGATTTACAACTTCCACTACTACGATCCCCATACCTTCACGCATCAGGGAGCCACTTGGGGAGAGAACTACTGGCACTTCGAAACCAAGTTGGCCTACCCGGCGGAAATGAGCAACGTAGGGAAGGTGGCTGGTGAGCAACCCGATCCCTTGAACCGCCTAACCGTACTGCGCTACGGTCTGGACCAGTGGAACGCGAACCGCATCGCGGTCGAGATCGGCCAGGCAGCCGAATGGGCGAGGCGCTGGAACGTTCCGCTCACTTGTAACGAGTTTGGGGTCTTTCGTCGCTACTCCGATCCACAAGATCGGGCTCGCTGGCTGCATGACGTTCGCACCACACTCGAACACTATGGCATCGGATGGAACATGTGGGATTACGGAGCTCGCGGCAATGGTGAAGGGTTCGGGGTGGTGAACGGCCCCAGTCAGGGGCCAAATACTCCGGATGGGGTGACGCTGCAAGCGCTTGGCCTGAAGTAGGAAGCTCGGTTTGTCATCCTGCGTCTTCGCCCGCCCGAGCACCGAAGTCCCGATGCAAAAAGGTCGAAAGAAAAGCTGACCTGAAATTCAGGCTAGTCAATTGCTTTGATCTGCCGCGTCCGCATCGCGCGCTTGCGCTCCAGCAACATATCCAGAGCTTGTTTGGTATCCGTCGACAGGTGATAGGACTCCTGGTCGTTCGGATACCGCCGCGAAATCACATCGGCCCGAAATCCCTGGACGGCGTGCGTAATTTCGGCAGCCGCGTCGCCGTAGCGCCGAACAAATTTTGGCGACGGCCCAAAGGTCAGGTTGAGAATGTCGTGAAACACCAAAACCTGTCCATCGCAATGGGGGCCAGCGCCGATGCCAATGGTTGGAGTGCTTACCTCGTTGGTGATCATATCTGCAACTTCGCGCGGAATGCCTTCGAGAATCAAGCAAGAAACCCCCGCCTCATCAAGAGCGACGGCATCGCGCATGAGATGCTCGATCTCCGAAAGAGATTTCCCCTGCACCTTGAACCCGCCCATGCGGTTCAGGGACTGCGGCGTGAGTCCGATGTGCCCTGCGACCGGGATCTCGGCGTCGATGATCTTGCGGATGAGCGGCACACGCTTTTCGCCACCTTCGATCTTCACGATCTCCGCTCCGCCTTCTTTCACAAAGCGAGTCGCGTTGCGGCGCGCCTCCTTGGCACTGAGGTGGTAGGAGCCATAGGGCATGTCCGCCATGAGCAGGGCGTTCTGAACACCGCGGCGCACAGCCTTCAAGTGGTGCAGCATCTCGTCCACCGTGACCGAAAGCGTATGTTCGTGCCCGAGCATGGTCATGGCCAAGGAATCGCCCACCAGCACGATATCGATTCCGGCTTGATCGACCAGGCGGGCGCTTGAGTAATCGTAGGCGGTTAAGCAGGTGATGGGTTCGTGCTGGAACTTCCGGTCGCGAAGAGATGTAACGGTGATTTTCTGGCGCGGAGCGCCAATCGGAGTGAGACTCACGACTTCCTCCAGTGCCCCTCCGCAACCTGGCGGATAGAGCCTGTGCAGCGGTTTGGTGCCCGCTCAGGTCATTCTAGCCTTCGACCTGATCCCAGTCGAGGGGATTCTTGCGATCGCCAGGAATGGAGATTCCTCGGAAATTCGAAGATGGGGAGACACCCCGCAACCCGCCCGATGTCACGCCACCACCCCGGGGAAGGCGGCAAATCGATCCTCGGAAGAGATGCGACGTGAGAGCTGAAAAGCTTTACGCGCTTGCCGCTTCCTGGCTCCCGAGGGGTAGGAAGTATTGCGTTCCCTTGATGGGCGCGGAGACTTTGCGAAGCAATTCCTGCAGATCCTCGTTGCGCTCTACGAAGTCGATCTCCGAGGTGTTCACGATAAGCAGGTCGGACGAAGTGTAGTGAAAGAAGAAATGCTCGTAGGCTTTGACCACTTCTTCGAGGTAGTCCTCGCTGATCGCCTTTTCTCCCGGCGCATTCTTCTTTTTTAACCGCTTCTTCAACACCTCGGGCGTAGCTTGCAGGTAAATCACCAAGTCAGGTGTAGGCAGCTGCTCGCGGAAGTAGTTGTAGTAGCGATTGTAGGTCTCGAGCTCCTGATCGCTGAGGTTCAAGCAAGCGAAGAGTTTGTCCTTTTCGAAGATGAAATCGGAAATGACCACCTTCTGCGAACGAGGGCCGAGATCAAGGGCTTGCAGCTGTTCGAATCGCCGGATCATGAATGCAAACTGTGCCTGAAATGCGGCACCGCGCTCGCCATCGTAGAACGCGCGCAGCAGTGATAATTGTTCGGGATCGGTAACCCGTTGGGCATTCAGCCGGTCAGCGAGAATGGTCGCCAGCGTGCTCTTGCCGACTCGAATAGGACCTTCGACTGCGATGTAGCGGGGAAGATCAAAAAGCTTAGCCATGAATGTGAGTGCGAAGGAAGATCACTCTCGAGAATATCCCGAGTGGCAAGCCCGCGCAATTGAGGAAGAAGTTAACAGGCAACGGCTAGAGGTTCGACTGCCACCCGCGGGCCGCTTCTTCTAGAATCTGACCATGTTCTTTTCCGCACTGACGGTTGCTGCCGCCGCGGTTGCTGCTGGGTACCATTCGATGGCCCCCAGAAGTCAATGGTTCGGACGCGCATTCTGCTCTCTTCCGAAGGGAACGAAGCAGATCGGTCTCACCTTCGACGATGGTCCAAACGACCCAGACACCTGCAGGCTGCTCGATGTCCTTTCGAAGCACAACGTTCCTGCAACCTTTTTCATGATCGGCCGCTACGTGCGGCAACGTCCCGACATCGCACTGCAGGTCAAGGATCGGGGACACGTGGTCGCCAATCATACCTTCACTCATCCTTACTTGAGCTTGGAGCCACTCGGGAAGGTCGCCACCGAACTTGAGCAATGCCGCGATGCCCTCACTTGTGCAGTCGGGGAACACTCAAATTTGTTCCGCCCGCCCTGGGGGGCGCGCCGGCCCGGAGTCTTGCGCACCGCCCGGCGCCTGGGTCTTGAGCCCATCATGTGGAGCGTGACCGGATTTGACTGGAAAGCTCCCTCCGCGGAATACATTGAGAAGAAAGTTACCCGGCAGGTTCGCGGAGGCGACGTGATTCTGCTCCACGACGGCGGCCATAGGGCTTTTGGCACCGACCGTTCTTGCACGGTCAGAGCCGTTGAGGCGCTGCTTCAGCTCTACAAGGCCGAAGGTTACGAATTTGTGACCATCCCATCCATGATGAGCCGGTTGCAACCTCCCTCCTCGCCATCTCCGCAGAAAGCTGTCACCGGGGCTTAGCGCCGGGGGCAGATCAGTTTTCCTGCCCAGGAGGAGCGAGGACGCCGGAACGCCCGGTGCTAAACTGACGAGTCTCCGCGGAGCGTTCGTGATCAATCCTGTCCTCCTCATTCACGGCGGTGCCTGGGCCATTCCTGACGAACTCGTCGAAGCGCACTTGGAGGGCGTGAACAGCGCCGTCAACGCAGGATGGGGTGTGCTCGAGAAAGGAGGCTCAGCTGTCGACGCCGTCGAAGAAGCCGTGTCGGTCATGGAAGACGACGAGGCATTCGATGCCGGTCGCGGCAGTTTCCTCAATCGTGAAGGCAGGGTTCAACTCGACGCCCTGATCATGGATGGCGCTAGTCTCCGGGCCGGCGGCGTGGGGTGCGTCGAACATATTGCCAATCCCATCCGCGCAGCCCGCAAAGTGCTCAGCGAGAGCCCCCATGTTTACTTTGTGGCCGAAGGAGCCGAGCGCTTTGCCCAGGAGCACGGTATCCCGCTTTGCAGAAACGAAGAGCTCATCATTCCGCGCGAGGTTGAGCGGCTGCGCGCATATCAGGCGAACGCCGACGCGCACAAACAGGATCTGTTTTCCTCGCACACAATCTCCCACGATACCGTGGGTGCCGTCGCTCTCGACGTCCAGGGCAACATCGCTGCTGCAACTTCCACTGGAGGTACCCTCAACAAAGCTCCCGGCCGACTTGGAGACTCCTCCCTGATCGGTTGCGGCTGCTATGCCGACAACGCCAGCGCGGCTGCCTCCACTACCGGATGGGGAGAGCCAATTATGAAGCTGGTGCTCGCAAAATGGGCGGCGGATCGCGTCGCCTCGGGCAACCTTCCGCAGTGGGTTGCCGCTGAGGCCATGACCTACCTCAAAGAGCGTCTCAACGGACATGGCGGCATCATTTTGCTCGATGCCCGCGGCCAGTTTGGAATCGCGCACAACACGCCCCGCATGGCCTGGGCACGTAAGACACGCCAGGGGGTTGACTCCGGGGTGGTGCGTTCCTGACAACCGCGGTGTCATGGAGCTAAACAGTGCCGTAACGTTCTTGCTTGCTTTCCCACTATAAAGTGATGTAAAACCCTGCGGAATCCTTCGCTTCCTGAAAATACGCTTCACCAACTCCGAGCATGAACCTATTTTCTTGCTCGGATATCTCCTTGCACGGAGAAGCTATATGCAAATTCAGAGACTCAGCCTGGTTATGATCATCGCTCTCCTGCTTCCTTCGCTGGTCATAGCCCAGGGTGTCGCCACCGGCGATCTGCACGTGAAAGTCACCGACCCCCAGGGGCAGGCTGTCGCGAATGCCACGGTTGTGGCGCGGGATCAGGCAAAGGGAGTCGAGCGTGCTGCTTCCCCGGGTGCCAGTGGCGAGTATGATCTCGTCGCATTGCCGCCCTCCTCTTACAGCATCGTCGTCAACGCCGCAGGTTTTGCCACAGCCGCGTTGCAGGATGTTGTCGTCACCGTCGGGGGCTCGGCCAATCTGCCCATCACTCTCGCCATTCAGGGAACCAAGGAAACCGTTACCGTGAGTTCGGCAGCGGCGTTGATCGAGACGACTCGCAGTTCCACCACCGATCTGGTGGATGAAAAGCGCATCGACAATCTTCCCATCAATGGACGCAACTACATCAACTTCACTTTGACGGATTCGCAGGTGCTGCGCGATGCCGCGCCCAATACGGGTGCCGCCCCCACTTCCGGTCTGAATATGAGCGGCCAGCGTGCGCGTTCGAACCTGGTAAACGTGGACGGGGCCGACGCCACCGACAACTCCATCAACGGTGTGCGCTCTACGGTGTCGCAGGAAGCCGTGCAGGAGTTCCAGATCATCACCAACAGTTACTCACCCGAATATGGCCGCGCTGCCGGTGGTGTGGTGAACATCGTGACTCGCTCCGGCGGAAACGGCTTTCACGGCGACGTCTTCGGATTTCTCCGCAATCGCGCTTTCCAGGCCGTGAACCCGTTCAGCACGGAACAGGACCCCGCTTACACACGCGTCCAGGCGGGTGCGGCCTTCGGCGGGGCCATAAAGAAAGACAAGACCTTTTACTATTTCTCCTATGAGGTGACGCGCCGGCACGAGACCGGCTTTTCGAGCATCGGCGCAAACGGCTTCGATCTGACTCCGTTTGACACCGGCCAAATTGGCATGCCATTTGGGGTTCTGCGGCTTACCCAACAGCAGATCGGATTCTTTACGGATTCACAGAATCTTGGCAAGGTTCAGAGTTGCCCGATTCCTCTTGCGACAGTGTGTCCATTCACAGCATCGTTCTTCAACTACGCGGTTTTGGCCGGAGCCTCCTCGGGACAGGCGATCGACGGAACTTGGCCAACCGCCCTGGTTCAGGGAATCAGTGGTGGTGCTCTCTCCTCCTGGAACGGGTTCCCGACCTCTTGCACGCCTCCTGGGCCCTGCGCTCCGGTGCCGACGTCCTATCAAACGTTATCCTCTCAGATCGGCAACTTCCCAGTTTTCGAAGGCACGAGTCTCTACTCTCTGCGACTTGACCACACCCTCAATAACAGCAACCGGCTGATGTTACGCGGTAACGTCAGCCCCAGTACGATTAACGGAATTGAAGTCAGTGGAGAGGTCCAGCCGTTCGGACAAAATGCCTACTCGCGCACCTCGGAACAGACATACCGTGACTTTGCCATCGTTGCCCAGGAAACCGCAATTATCGGCAACAACAAGGTGAACGATTTCCGTTTTCAGTACGCCAGGCGCGGTCTCTCGTACTTTTACAACACCGCCATTCCCGCGGGCTCGACTCCGGCGGTCAATATCACTGGATTTGCCTACTTCGGACGCGAACCTTACTCGTACATCCAGCGTACTGAGCGGCGCTTTCAATTCAGCGATAACTTTTCTTGGAATGTCGGCTCTCACAACACCAAGTTTGGAACCGATTTCAACTACATTCCGCTCAAGGCCTTGTTCACCGTGAACTACGGCGGCGTATACGACTTCGGGTCGGTCAAGGCTGCGAACCTGGGATTCGATCCTTCCCTCTGTCCCAATCCGAACAACAACTGTTTCCAGGACCTATCGCCGGTTCAGGCGTACGGAGCCGGAATTCCAGGCTCGTATGTACAGGGTCTGGGCACGCCCAGCGACTCATTTACAAACATTCCCATCGGTCTCTATTGGCAGGATTCCTGGCGTCCCAATCGACGAGTCACGTTGAACTACGGCCTTCGCTATGATCTAGAGATTCCGCCAAGCTTTAAAGCGCCCACGGGACTCGCCTCAACCGGGTACAACTATCTCGGCCTTCAGAAGGGAATTCAGACCGACAAAAACAATATCCAGCCGCGAGTCGGCCTGGCTTGGGACCCGTACGGAAACGGAAAGACGGTCATTCGCAGCTCGTACGGGATTTTTTACGATCACCCGCTGCTCGGGCTGTACTTCCTGGGCGACGCTTCCGACGGCTCGACCAGCGGACAGCTGGCCTTCGGTGGCACGGGTCCCTGCGGCGGCGACGGACAGCCCGGGAATCTCAATGCCATCCCGATTTTTCAAGGGTTGCCCCTAAACACGCCGGGCTTCGGCTGTGCCCCCTCAACCAATCCGAACACGCTCGCCGGGTTAGAATATTCGCCCAACCAGCAGAGGTTTTCCTGCGCTACAGCCGGAACCGGCTGTGGCGTGAGTTCCAGTTCGGTCTTTCTCCACCAGAATTACCTGGACCCTTCCACTTTTCTGCCACTCGGCTTCCAACCATTCGGGTATCCCCAGGGCAAGAACTTCGTCTACTCCTATTCCCAGCAAGTGAATCTTTCTGTCGAGCGTGACCTGGGCAGTGGATATGCGCTCAGCCTTGCCTACAACTTCAATGGCGGACGACATCTAAACCGCCCGATCAACGCCAACACCATTCGCGGCGATCTCATGGTCAGCAACTTTTTTGCAGCTCTCGCGGCCGGACAGAACGTTTCCAGCCCATTCACGGTGGGAAGCGGAACCACTCACTGCGGCAGCGGGCCCGCTGGGCCGTGGGTAAGTTCGTCGCTCATGAACTTTTTCCGCCCGAGCGGCCTGAATCCTTCGATTGCCGGAGGGCTGCTGGCGATAGGCGATGTAGCCTGCGTCGCCCAGGCCGAGCAGGCCCTGGTGGCTCTTAAGAGTCAGGGCTTCAATACGGCCTGCGATCCTTTGAGCGGCTCATTTAATAACTGCATCCCGTTCGGCGACATGGACGGTAACTTCTCAAACGGCAGCTCGGTCTATCACGGACTCACCGCCAATCTGCGCAAGCGCTTCAGCAACCATTACGAGTTCCTGGCCTCTTACACTTGGTCGCATGCAATTGACGACTCCACCGACCTGCAATCGACGCTGACGCCTCAGGATAGCTATTTCCCGCATCTAGACCGCTCGACTTCGCTCTTTGATCAGCGTCACCGGTTCGTCTTTAGCGGTGTCTATCAGACTGGGCGGGTTGGCAACAGCGGGTTCACTCGCGCATTCTTCAGCGACTGGACCTTCGCCCCATTGATCGAATTCGGCTCCGGACGTCCGTTCAACATCATCACCGGCAACGGAGATAATCTGCAGCTGTCATCGCTCACGGGCCGGCCAAACACCACGACCAACCCGGCTTGTGGACAGATCGTTCACTCCAGGTTTTCCCCCACGGGCGTACTGCAGGAGCCCTGTATTGCACAATTCGTGCCGGCATTTTTCGCGACCGGTGCGACTCCAACCCTGCTCGAGCTCGATGGCAATCTCGGCCGCAATACGGGCCTGACGCCCTGGACGGTGTTCAACGACCTGCGCGTTTCCAAGCGCATAGCAATCCGCGAGCGGGCTAATCTGGAGTTGATCGTGGACATGTTTAACTTGGCGAACAAGTACAACGTTGCCGCCGTCAGCCCTCTGTTCACCAATGCCGGGCAGCCGACGGCGGCCTACGATCCGCGTCAATTCCAATTCGGCATGAAGGTGAACTGGTAGCCGTGAGCTCGTTCTTCGGCGAGCGCGGGCAAGGCTCGAAGCTGGAATGGTTTTAGCCAGGGGCTCGCCCGCCGAGGTCTTCCTCGTTCAAGGTGGCGTGTGAGGCTTTTGTTTCTTGCGCCAGGAGCGCAGGCCGTCGTTTGTGGAGTTCTACTGTGGAGTTCTACGCCAAGGCTAAATTGACGTTCTCAATGGCCTCGTCGATCTCGCCCGTGCTTTTATAGCCAACCGTAACGCAATCAACACCAGCATTGCGGAATGCAAACCGCATCGCTTTCTGGCGGTCCTCACGTTCGAACGTGCCTTCGCCGATGAGCTTCATGGAGATGACGCCCATGCCTTCTTTCCGCACTGCCTTCACGTGATCGACAACCTCGGGAACATTCCCTAGCCCCTGGGTTGCGTAGTCTTCCGCGTCCATACTTTTGCCCTTGTGGTTGACGCGGATCATGGCGATGTCGAGCCACTTATTTCCCGGGACTCTGCGCAGAGCAGGCAAGCCGTGCACCGATGCGCCCCGGCTCACGATGATCTTCTTCGATTCCGCGTCCTCGATCGCGTCCTGCCAACGGGCGGTGTCGCTCGGCCAGGTGCCGGTGTGTTGCCAGTGCAGCAGCATGATGTCGAAGTATTCGGTGTTCGCAAGTTTACGCAATTCATCGAACTTCTCTTGCGGGTTCACGCCCTCATGAAAGGTGGTCACCTTGGACATCAGTTGGTAGCTGTCGCGAGGAATGCCTTTGAGCGCGACTCCCAGCATCTTGTGCATCTCGCCATAAGACTCGGCCGTCTCGAAAAAGCGGATGCCGTGATCGTAGGCATAGCGCACCAGCCGCGTGAATCCCTCCTGCCCAAGCGAGCGCTGTACCGCGCCGCTGAAGCTGCCAGTACCGAACGCCAGGCGCGTCACCTTGATCCCGGATCGTCCCAGGGTTACGTAATCGCTGGCGGTCTGGTGCTGAGCAATGAGCGGAAGACTTCCGCTGACGGCAAGAGTTCCGGCGGCAAGCCCGGTCTTCAAGAATTCACGGCGGGTGAACTGGGACATAGAGTCCTCCACGAAGCCCCAATGCGAGGAATGTTATCAGAACTTGAGGCCCCCCGGGATGGATTTGTCTCGATTCGACACAGTACTCGGTATGGTTGCCCAACCCGATCTCTGTGAACCGTGAAAATCGTGGGCAATCCTCCGGATTCACAACGCAACCGCTTGTTGCACCAAGCTTGCCTATTCCCGGTCGCAATGAAAATTATGACAATGGGGTGCGGAGAGCGTTTTTCAGAGGAGACCCTTGGCTTTGCCAGCAATTCAACGATCGCATCCGGACAAAGCTTCAAAGACGGAGAGATGGCGCGGATTTTCAATACTCTGGTTTATGGGTGGCATGCTCTTGATCCTCGCGAGCTGGATTTGGCATGTCCTGGTGGCGATGGGGCTGGCCGCGATCGTGATCAGCCTCGTGCTCGAGCAGTATCAGACTCGGAAGCCCAAAGATCGCTGTCCCTTCATGGAAGCGCAAGAACGGGCCTAGGGCTCTTTAGCTTCTGATGGTTCATGTTCCACGCTTCAGAAGTGTTCATCCACGCCGCCGTGGGGCTGAGAAAGTCGGCCTAGAGCCTGCGCCTGTATGATGCGGTCCCAGGGACCGCTGCGCCAGTTGTCTTTGATCTGATCGTGCCGGATCCAGGGGGGAAGCCCAATGAAGAGATTGCGGGCGATGGCCTGCGCGTAGGGCTCGTAAAGCATGCGAAGCTGCACGAGCTTTTGATCAACCTCCGGGCCTTCATGAAGCTTGAGACCTTTGCTTGCCAGCTGTTTGCGGATTTCGGCGAGTTCGGAAGCTGCAAGCCGGTCCGGCAAACTGGGATCATAGTCCGCATTCACAACCTGGGCGAGATCGACCACTGCATGCCGCGCCATCTTGAAGGTGCGCAGTGCCTGCTCATTTCTCATGCCCTCGATCCCGGTGATGATGAGCGATGTGGCATCGAGAATCACGGTGAGCGCACCCAGCCAGGATTGATTGCTGTGCTGCGAACGAAAATAACTCAACACCGGATAGGAGAGATGGCTTTCTAGAACCTCGGCAGCCCAGCGCTCCCAAGATTGGAAAAGCCGATCGAGCGTCCCCTGGTCGGAGCTGTTCACTGCCCGAGTGAGCAATTCGGCGGCACTGGGCGGGGATCCAGCCCGCGCATCGAGCAAGGAGATTTCAATTTCACGGCGCGAGAACGCGGAATAGATCGTGGGCAGGTATCCGATGACCACCCCGAGAAATGCAAAGCCCATCCCGGCTTCTCCGATGGCCACGAAACGTGAAAATGCGTTGGCGGGAGTTATGTCGCCGTAACCGAGCGTAAAAAAGGTTTGGCCGCTCTGGTAGAGGATGGTGGAAAAGTTGATAGGCACGGTGGATCCTGAGACGTGCTCGCCGGCACCAAACTGGACCAAGGCGAAACCCAGGATCAGGCCGCATGCCCATAGTCCCAGGAGAGCAATCATCGAGAGCGGGCCAAAGTAGCCGAGCAGAGTTTCGCGGCGAGTCTGGGACTGAATGTGACTGGCCAATCGCGCGACCGGAACCCAGGTGAAACGGTAGAACCAGGAGGTGATTCGGAAATGTGCGCGGCGCACACGGCGGGGAAGTACGATGGTTTCAAATGCGTCGAGCAGGACGCCGAACATAATCAACGCGCCGACAATGATTGCGAAGACATGCATTGCAGGATCAGATGAGCCAGGTTGGGGAATGGTAGCAGAAGCGGCTTGAGGCGTCCGCCGGTTGCCTGTCCCCATTCGCGAGTGCACGTTCCAGGGGACCGATCCTTGATGCCTGAAAGGAAAAAGCCGCAGCTTCACGGCTGCGGCTTCCCCTCTAAAAAGCTTCACTAACGACGGCGGCCACCCTTCTTTTTGGCGGACTTTCTGGCGGCTTTCTTGGCAGGCTTCTTGGCCTTCTTCTTGGCTGCCTTTTTGGGTGCTTTTTTCGCTTTCTTGGCAGGCTTCTTGGCCTTCTTCTTGACTGCCTTCTTGGGTGCTTTTTTCGCCGGCTTCTTGGCCGCTTTTTTCTTGGGCGGTTTGCGGGCTGGAGCGCCTCCACCTCCGCCACCACCCGCAGGAGCGGGAGCGGCGGGTTCGGGTTCCGATGCTGGCTCTGGCTCTTCTTCCATTACAGATGGAAGTTCGCTTTCTTCTTCCTCTTCTTCTTCCTCGTAATCTTCCTCGAGCGTGTCGCCGTAAGCGCCGGAGTCACCGAACTCGTCGGCTTCATCGTCACGCAGGTAGAGGGTTTCCTCGAACATCATTCTGTCCTCCTCGAAATCTGGGCGCCTTGGCGCCGCTTTTTGCGACATGAGAAGCCGTCACGGGCGGCCCAGGTCGCGAGAGAGTTAAAAAGACAAAACTGCGACGGCGCCGGATTATAACGGGTAAAGAGCGGAGTGGCAACTTGTTTTGATTTGTGCAAGCAGTGTTTGAGAGCCTTTGCCGCGGGATGGCTTGCTGGGAAATATGCAAGCCGCACAGCTTCTTTGAACCGCTCCATTCACCGGCAGGGAAGAACAAGAGTAAGCGGATGTCCTGAGCGGGGTTAGCCCAAGGAAGGAAAGTTCTGCTGCAATTTGGCCGTTACTGGGGCGGGATTATCAAAACCATCCCAGGACGCAGGGTCGCGACATTGGCATTCGTTTGCTGGATGGCCTTTACGGTGGTGTTGTAGCTGTTCGCGATGGAATACAGAGTCTCACCGCGACGGACGGTATGGCGACGGCTCGAGGTCTTCGCGGCGGCTGGTTTTTCCTCGCCCGAGACAGGGGTATTCGGGATTGAGGTGCTCTCCTTCGCTAAATGGCTGCTCTGTTTCGATTTGCTGGCGAGCGATCCGGACGAGGCAGCACCAGGGCTGATCGGCAGGTGAATATAGAGCACCTTGTGCCCGGCAAGGCTGTCGCCCTTTAACCGGTTCCAGCGGCGGATCACTGTCGGTGGAATGCCCAAGTTATCGGCAACCCTCTCGAGGGTATCGCCTTTGCGCACCCGATAGACAGTCAGGCGCTTTGCATAGGTCTGTCCTTCCCCGGCCCCATGTCGTCCGGGAGCAATGGGCACGACCAGTTTGGCGCCAGCCACGAGATCTGACCCGAGGTCAATCTGATTGGCTTCTGCAATGGCGCGGGGTGTCGTGTGGTAGTGCCTGGCGACCGACATGAGCGTGTCGCCGCTTCCAACCTGGTGCAGACGCCACCACGCCCGCATGTCTGGTGGGATGGATGCCATTGCAGTCTGAAACTTCTCCGAAGTTCCCACTGGCAAGTGCAGCTCATAACGCCCCTTGGGAGTCAGCATCCGCAATAGGCTGGGATTCAGGTCCTGGAGTTCATCGACGCTAGTGTCTACCGCTTCCGCCACAAGACGCAGATCTACGGGATAGTTGATCTTCACGGTGTCGTAAACAATCTCCTGATCTCGCACGATGGACTCAAGCTCGTACTGTTCCGGGTTCTTGGCCATGATGGTGACGGCCACGATGATGGGAACGTAGTTGCGAGTCTCCTTCGGCAGCACATTGCGCTTGTACAATTCCCAGAAATCCGCGTAACCGGTGCGTTTGACCGCATTCTGTACCGTGCCGGGGCCCGAGTTATAAGCCGCCATCGCCAAGTACCAGTCACCGAACTGGTTGTACAGGTCCTTCAGATGACGAGCCGCGGCGCGGGTAGATTTCTCCGGATCCTGGCGCTCGTCAACCCAGGGGTCGTGGTGCAGGTCGTACGCGCGAGCGCGGCTTCCCATAAATTGCCAGATCCCGCGCGCGCCCGCTCGCGAGACGGCGTAAGGATGAAACCCGGACTCGGCTTGCGCGAGGTAGATGAGGTCTTGCGGAACGCCCTCTTCCTTCAGGGTGCGCTCGATCATCTCGCGGTAGCGTCCGCTGCGCTGGAGAGCATGCTCCAGCGTCCCGCGCCCGCGGTTTGAAAAGTAGTTGATATAACTGGCAACCTGGTCGGTGAGCATTAGCGGCAGATCGGAATGGGTGGCTTTGATCTCAGCCGCAGCCTTGGCCTTTACGTTGGGGTCAACCGGATAATTGGAGACCTCGTTTGCCTCATCGATGGGTGCCGGCTCGGATTTCTGCTCCGCAGCAGGAGCCTCGGCCTGGGCGGCTAATTCGAGGTTGTTCATACCCTCGAGCACCCGATCCATCTCGCGTTGAAAGCGCTGGTCCGCACGAACGTTCGCGGGACTCCCCTGCAACAGGTTGAACGCTTCGGTAAAGTGTTGCTTGGCCCGTTCGTTGTGCGCGTTCGCATATTCCTGCTGCCCAGCCTGATATAGCTTTTCCACCTGGGCGATCACATCTGCGACTGGATCAGCAGGCTGAGCAGGCTTGGCCTGCGTTTGGGCTGGGTGAGGAGCTTCGAGCTTTGCCTCAGGCGCCGGATCCTTGGCAACGGCCACGCTCGAATGAGCCGCAGGCTTGCTTGCAGCCTGGATCGGAGGGGGCGGAGTCTTCTGAGCGGCCGGTAAAGAAGCCGCTGGCTTCTTACCGGAACAGGCTGAAGCTGCCAGCACTGCGAGCGAAATTGCGACCAGCGAGAGCCTGTTGATCTTCATTTCCGTCTATAACTTACCGCCAATTTCGCCCTGCGGATTTTATGATCGTACTCCCCTCAGTTTTCAGGGTCAACGTCGAAGGGACACAGAGTGGTTACTTCCGGAATAGCAGACGCTAGATCTCTTTCTTCCTCCAGAGGACCTGGCATCGGCGAAGCGGTCCCTGAAAGGACCACTTGAGTCAGCTTCTGCGAACGGCGCGTCCTGGATGATTGGCATCGAAGGTTTGGAACCAAGTCCGACTTAGGGAGTCCCGTCATGCCGAATGCCAACGAGCAACGCTGTGCCCACGAAAACTGTAGCTGCCTGGTGTCTGCCGGAGAAAAATATTGCAGCCAAGCCTGCTCCGATGCCGCTGTCGGCAGCGGACGCAACGACCGCTGCGCGTGTCCTCACCCGCAGTGCTCAAGCGCCATGGCAGCCTAGAATTGCTGACTCAGGGAAGAACGATTGCGCTCATCAAAACTCGAATTGCGTTGGGGAAAGCGTCGGTGACTCATGAACCAATCCTTCACCAGCTGTTAGTGTGTCTAGGCGGCTCGTCGCCGCCCCAGGGATGAACGCCAACGGCAATCGCAAAACCCAGTTGCTTGTGCTCCTCGTTGTCGTTAGCAACGTGCTAGGCAACGTGTCCCTCAGCCACGGCATGCAGCAGGTCGGGCGAATCGTTTCCGCTTCGCCCTTCGACTACCTCAAGGCATTTACCAATCCCTGGACGGCTGCGGGTATCTGCATTCTCGCAATCTGGATGCTTTGCGACTTGGCTCTGCTCAGTCGTGCTGATCTGAGCTTTGTTCTGCCGGTGACCGCCAGCGCGTATGTTCTGGTGGCCCTCTTCGGAAGAATCCTACTCCACGAGCACATCTCATGGTTGAGATGGCTGGGGATTGTGCTGATCACCGGGGGCGTCGTTCTCGCTGAAGAAACACCCACCCGGACCACCAAAGGTCCGCCGGAGCACCTGATATGAAATGGCTACTGGTCGCCATCATTGCGATTTGCAACACCCTCGGAGACGTCCTGAATACTGCCGGGATGAAACGGCAGGGCGAGGTGCAGGACCTGCGTCCGCAAACGCTAGCCTGGATGGTCCGGCGGGCCGTGGTCAATCCCTATGTCATCGCCGGCATTGCCGCCATGGCCGTGTCGTTCTTTGCGCTTCTGTCCTTGCTCTCGATTGCCAATGTGAGTTTTGCGGTTCCGGCGACGGCGGCAAGCTATCTCCTCGAAACGCTTCTGGCGAAATATGTCCTCGGCGAAGACGTACGCACGCGGCGTTGGGCGGCGGCTACGCTGGTGGCGGCGGGAGTAGTGCTGCTGCAGTTCTAGTGCCGGCGGTGCTGGGAATTAATGGGAAGGGCCCGCCCTTTCTGTTTCCTCTTGAATGTGCGTGAGCACTCGCATATGGATGCGGTGAATGATTTCATCGGTCTACAGCCGCCAATAGGCGGCTGGCCAAAGTCCGTGCTGATACCATGTCGTTCCCACCAAGCGGGTGTTGCCATTCGGCAATGACGTTAACAAAAATTCACCGCCTTCGGATTTGAGGAACCCGTGCAGGTGAGGCGGTTCGATGTGGTGATACGGGGTCCACTCTTCCATGGGAGGAGGGTTTTCAGTCACAGAGAATTTCAGTCGCCGTGGCTCGTCCCAGATCTGAACAGGTTCGACGAATACTCCAGTAGAAAAGACGCAGTGACGCTCAGCGCCGGCGCCTTTGCCCACAATCTCGGCGCGAATCGGATAGGCAACCCCCTCGCGGAACAACAACTCATGCGGAGGCTCAATCTGGCTGAATGCGACTACCTGCTTCCAAACGTCTTTAGGCGACGCCTTGATCTCTACCGAAGAGCGCACAACGAAGACCGGAGGCCTTGGTGTCAGCAGGTGCTCGATCCACTGCACACTGGGTGTTAGGCACGAGCAGCACAGCGAGGTAGGCGGGGGTGCTGTTTTGCTGCTTGGGCCGATGTTGGACATAGTATCCGCAAATACCCCCGGCGCTCGAGAGCAGGAGGGCAAGCGGGAGGGCCATCACAAGACAGATCACTCCCTCGATGGCAAACGCCAACAGCGTAGCGCCGAGCACTCCCACTGACATGGACGCCACCGCGATGCAGGAGCGAAGACTCCGAGGCTGCCGAATGCCGTGAATCACTGCCGATGCTAGTCCCAGGCGAATGGCAGCGCCAGAAACAGGCCCCACCCGTAGTTGTGCAATAGCTGGGTGGCGAGCAACGTCGTGCCAAGTCCTAGAACAACCGTCACCAAGGTGGCCACCGAGGCGCTGCCGAGAGCGTGATTGGGGACGAATCGCAGGAGGGCTGATTCGGTAGGTCGCGCGTCTCCCTCATAGACCGAACTCCTCCGCGCCGGTGTGAGCGACAAGACAAGAAAAAATATGAGATTGCCGAAGGGGACAAAGAAGAGAATGACGAGCCCGAGGGGCGCTCCAATGCTCCCCAGGCGCTTCAGGGTCATGGTTACCCCGACCCAGATGAACGGCAATGCGGTTGCTACCAGGGTGCCGAGAAACTTGACTTCGTCCCCGTGCAACGAGGTGATTCGTCCCACCTGCTGCAATGGTTCCCAATAATTGAAGAGCGTCCAGTCGCGATCGAAGCCCGCTGTTGCGATGAGGCGATCCAGATTATGTTTCAGGGCGAAGCCGACCAATCCAACTAGGGCGTAGGCACCACGGTCCACGGTTCCGCCCGGACGCCACAAGTCTCCCAACGTGACCTTCATATGGCTGTCCTCCCGACCCCCTAGATCTGCGTGATCGACCGGCGTGTGCATAGTTCGGCGGAGCACTGGCGATGACGCGCCACCCAACCGTAGGCTGAATGCAGGGTCCGCATGAACCCGGGAATACGGGCACACCAGACTACGGGGCGCGCCCACCAGAACTCGTCTGCCAGCGCGACCAGGGCGTCCGCTCCGGAGTGTTGCCTGCCGTCTGGTGCTAGATAGCGGACGGCCAAGAGGATTTTATCCGCCGGTACCCCAAGCAAACTCATGACTCGCGGGTCTTGAAGAGGAGCCACTCCCAGTTGGTGGCGGCGCATGCCTTTGGCAACGATCTTTGCGATCCGGGTACAGAAGTCGCACTCGGCGTCATAGAACAGCCATGCTCGCGCGTGCCATCCCTTACTGTCGGTTACCTCCGATGTCAGCGAAATCATGATTCCCGTCCTTGGCCCCCTGCAGCGGGAGGCTGCTCTCCTCCATGGCTCGTGAACGGTGGGAGGATTACGACTTTGTTCCCACCCCGAAAATGGTCTTCAGCTTTCCCCGCAATTTCGCCATACCTTTCAGCGTCGAAGGCGGAAGGCGTACGACTTCGTCGAACAGGGAAGAGCTGATGGTCAGAAACTCGAGCATCTCTTCAAGCCGCTCGCGAGTGTAAGCGCTGCTTGCGCCCGCGCCCTTCAAGGAGTCCACACACTCATGCACCATATGCAGCGTGGGATCTAACTCCCTCCGCTTGCGCTCCTGGCAAACGATGCGGAACATTTCCCAGACGTCTTTGAGCGACTCGAAATGATCTCGCCTATCGCCAAGCACGTGAATTACGCGCACCACGCCCCACCCCTGCAATTCCCGCAAGCTGGTGCTGACGTTCGAGCGCGCCACCGACAGGGTGTTTGCGATCTCCTCCGCATGCAAGGGCTTGGCCGAAAGAAACAGCAGCGCGTGCACCTGGGCGACGGTGCGGTTGATTCCCCACCGCGTCCCCATCTCTCCCCAGTGCAGGAGGAACTTCTGTTCGACTGATGTCAGTGGCATAAGTAATTTCTGTAAATACAGAAATTACTGTAATATAAGTTCCATGTCAAGATCTTTTCCGTCGTGCCAGATGTAGGTCAGGGGGGATAGGCACGCCGCGTTCGAAGCCCTGCCAAAGCTGGGCAGTTCTGCAGATGGACGCTCTGAATCAGGGCGGGCGTGGGACCGGGGGCCGGGAGATCCGGTTCGGAGGGTGAAAAGGCAACTCTGGGCTTGCTCCGCCCATCGAAACGCCTCATGCCCAAATTAGCCCTGGTGGTTCTGCTCGTAGCTGTGCTCCACCTGACGGGATGCGCCGGGTTGACCAACTCTACGCCGCCTCCGCCCCCCGACTTGGGAAAGGTGAATCACATCATTTACATGCTGCAGGAAAACCGCTCCTTCGACCAATACTTCGGGAGCCTCAACGCCTATCGGCAGAGCAATGGGCTCGGGGCAGATGTGGACGTCACGCCGCCGACCGCGTCCCAACTCAGCTACGATCACAGTGTTTCGTTCACGCCTTTTCATCTGAGTTCCATGTGCATTGAGGACTTGAGCGCCTATTGGAACGAAGGCCATAATGCATGGAATCATTCCGATCACACCTCGGCAACACCCGCTATGGATGGCTTTGCCAATGCGGCAGGAGGGGATTCGCGGGCCAGTGGCGGATTCGACATCAATGGTAAACGGGTGATGGGCTATTACACCGACCAGGACCTGCCCTACTACTACTTCATGGCCACCCAATTCGCGATGTCGGACCGCTGGTTTTCGCCAGTGATGACGAATACTCCGGCGAATCGGATGTACGCCGTGGCGGCGACCTCGCAAGGCGTGATCGACAAACCGACTGCGCAGCTCACGGCAGACACTATTTTCGACCAACTGGAGGCTGCGGGAATCAGCTGGAAGAATTACGTTCCGAGTTATCCGAATGGCAGCAGTCTGAAGGCATTCCCCGCTTTTGCCAAATACGTGACGACGAACATCGTCCCCATGGATCAATACTTCACTGATCTGAAAAACGGGACTCTGCCGCAAGTCGGCTTCATCGATCGCGATTCTGAGAACCGGCTGGATGAACATCCCGGACCGGGTGGGGACGTACAAGCGGGCGCCGCCTACGTAAAGTCAATCATTGATGCGCTGATGGCTAGCAGCGCCTGGAAAGATTCGGTGTTTTTTCTCACGTTCGACGAAGCCGGCGGCCTGTTTGATCACGTTCCGCCCGTAGCAACGGTCTCGCCTGACGGGATCAAGCCCATTTTCGGCACGAACGACACCTGTACGCTGGGGAACACGAGCGCTGGCGGGGCATTGGACATGTGCGATTTCGATGTGACCGGGTTCCGGCTGCCCAACTTTGTGGTGTCGCCTTTTGCGAGGCCGAACTATGTCGACCATCAGAACATAGATACGACTGCGGTGCTGAAGTTTATTGAAAAGCGTTTCAGCCTCCAGCCCCTGACCCAGAGAGATGCAGCCCAGCCCGACATCTCAACCATGTTCGATTTCACGAACGCGCCCAATCTGAATCCCCCCAGCCCACCTTCTCAGCCGACCGGCGGGACATGCTACATCACTTCCTTGCCCTAGAGCACCGCATGGCTCTCTGCCCCTGAATGAGCGCGCGCGGAGGCAGTCTGGAGGAGGCCTATTTGCGGGCTGCTCCGATGAGCAGTTGGCACGGGCCAACGAACCCCTCGCGTCCTTCAAATTGCCGCAGTTCGGCTTCAATTTCCCTCCACGCCCGCTCGCGATCCGCTTGCGAGACATCGGCGAGCATCGCGTGCAACGCGCCGAAGGACTCGCGCTCGAAACGGACACACTCGGCCGCCGAGGGGAGACGCAGCGCGGCATCCACGGCGCGAACCTTGACCTCCCTGAAACCGGCGTTTCGGTAAGCCTCCTCCAGCGCTCCGTCTCCGCCCAGGCTGAACGGGCCTGGGCAGACCCGGCGCAGGTGGGGATAAGCCCGCAATTCGTCGGATGATCGATACCGGGATAGAAAAGAAAGGGTTCCTCTGGGGGGTGGAATAGACTACCGCCGACATCCATCCGCCATCCCGCAATACGCGGCGGCTCTCACGTAGGGCGCGTTGCTGGTCGGGGAAGTAGATCAGCCCGACACGCGAAATGATCGCATCGAATGACTCATCCCCAATCTCAAGGTTCTCGCCATCCATCACGCGGGTGGCTACGTTAGCGAGTCCGGCCGCCCGAGCTTCCTGAGCGGCCAACTCAAGAATGTTCGACGAGATGTCAGTCGCTAGCACCGCGCCTTTTGGGCCGACTCGGCGGCCTGCCTTCTGCGTTTGTCCCCCCGCTCCGGCGGCCACGTCGAGCACGCGCATGCCCTCGCTTATCCCCGCCATTTCGAGCATGTGTTCGGTAGCCTCTCCCAGCCACGACTCAAGTTCCGGGCTCCAGCGGAGCTACGCTTCTGCTGCCTCTTGCCATTGCAACCGAGTGGTCTCTTTGTAGGCGGTTGCGCTGAATGCCGTTGTCGTTGTTGCCATCGTTACACCTCCTCGATCCAGCCCAAGAGATCGTTTTCCGACACTTTGTCGAGAAGTCGGGATGATCCGAGCGCATATGCTCCCGGATCCGGTTCACCACGTCGTGGTCTGTGGTGTCGCGAGCAACAAAGCCGCATTCACAAGTGATTGCGCGCGAGCCATTCCGCGAGACCGGATATCGACTGCTCATGGAAGCGCTTGCTTGCCAAGGAAACAAGGCGGAAGCGCTGCGAATTTATGAGAAACTCCGTCGGCGTTTGCGCGAGGATCTAGGGGTTGCCCCGAGCGCACAATCACAGGAGTTGCACCGACAGCTTCTTCGCTAAGATTACTGCTTCACCGCCGCGGAAAAGCAAATAGCGCATCCCTCTACGGCCTTCCCTGCGCCAAGTGGTTCCTAAGGAAACGCACCGCGCAAGCAGGTGCGGAGGGGCCGGTCACTTAAGGCCTGCACAGCGAGTGCAACCGGCTCCCAGTTGCTCCACGGTGAAGGTTTCGTTAGGTCGCAACAGTTCTTTGGCAGCAGCAGCAGCCTCTTCCTCAGTGGCGAAAGCCTCCCAATCAAGCGCCCCATTGCCCCAACGGATGTGGTAGTGCTCCATGTGCGTTTTCCCAATCCGTCATCCTATTAAACAGAAAAAATATAATAAACGTATATTTATAATGTCAACAAAAATCTCAATAGAAAAATTTGTAAATCGAGAAGTTAAATATTGTCTTAATATTGCGCTTGTGGCATACTCACCCTCGTGAAGGGTCGCCATAAGCAGGATTTGGATAAGCGCGGATATCCCAACTACGGCCGAGCGCTCGTTGCGGGACTGAAGAAGTCAAGGAAAGGCAAGCACCACGATCTATTGAGCAAGATCATGGAAGACCTGCGGGAGTCTGCCCCCGGATTTGCGGTTCGCATTCCGCTCTCTGCCACGGCTCCCACTCCAGTTGTGAACCTTCGCGCTGCCATCGTGCGCACTGCCGCGAAAGAAGGAATAGCGGTATCGACATCTTCCGATAACGACAACTTTTACGTCTGGAAGGCCGGTAATCGTGTGTAGCTTCGACCCGGCACCCCACCCCTGTTTTCCTCGTTAGTTCTCGTTCGCGTCAAACCCCGGGGGCAACCCCAGCGTTTGTATTCTCTCCGCGTCCCATGCCGCGCCCCGGCATCTTTGAAACGCTCGAACTCCGGCCCGCCGTCCGTTGCCCGGTTTCCGCGGCAGATTTAAACTGTTAGTTCCAGAAGAGGCCCCCAATGTTAGTGGTCATGAAGGCGCACGCGACGCCCGAGGAAGTCAGCGCGGTGTGCAGCAAGATCGAATCTCTCGGATATCGCGCTCATTCCATCCCCGGCGCGGAGCGTACTGCCATTGGCATCACCGGTAACAAGGGCGAAGTGGAGCCGGGCGCGCTTGATGAAATGCCGGGCGTGCAGGAAGTCATCCCTGTCACCAAGGCTTATAAACTCGTCAGCCGCGACATGAAGCCGGAGAACACCGTGATCCGTTTTCCCGGCACCGAGGCTACCTTCGGGGGTTCCGGCCTGGCGATCATAGCCGGACCTTGTGCCATTGAAACCCGCGAGCAGGCTTTTGCGATAGCGGAGCGCGTCCATCGCGCCGGGGCTCAATTCTTCCGCGGAGGTGCCTACAAGCCCCGCACCTCTCCTTATTCGTTCCAGGGTTTGGGCGAAGAGGCTCTGCGGATCATGTCTGATATACGCGATCGCTTCGGCATGAAGATTGTGACCGAAGCCATCGATAACGAGTCGCTCGAACTCGTCGATGAGTACGCTGACGTCATCCAGATCGGCGCGCGTAACATGCAGAACTTCTCACTCCTCAAACGTGCCGGGCGCTCCCGCAAGCCGGTTCTGCTCAAGCGGGGCATGTCCGCGACCCTCGAAGAGTTCCTCATGGCCGCCGAGTACGTCATGAGCGAAGGAAACTATAACGTGGCCCTCTGCGAGCGCGGTGTGCGTACATTCGCGGACCACACGCGTAACACCCTCGACCTGAGCTTGATCCCCGCGGTGCAGCGTCTGAGCCATCTGCCGATTTTCGTCGATCCCAGTCATGGAACCGGCAAGCGAAACAAGGTCACACCGCTTTCACGAGCAGGGGTTGCGGTGGGCGCAGATGGCCTCCTCATCGAGGTGCATTGCGATCCCGACAAAGCCCTTTCCGATGGAATGCAGTCGCTCTATCCAGACCAGTTCGACGCTCTCATGTCCCAGGTTCGACAAATCGCGGCTGTCCTGGGACGGACGATTCCCGCCATTGGTAGTCAGGCGCGGGTGCCAGCGGGCGATGCGTCGCCCCAAGGTCTTCGCGCCGCTCAATGAAGATCCGTTGGCGGCTAACGTTGTTGCTCTTGATCGTTCCGGCTGGCCTCGGCTTATTGCCTGCTCAATCCATTATCCGTTCTTTTGACGGAGATCAGGGAGCCGTCTGGCCAACCTGGTAGAGTTCCGCTCGCACCTTCACGGCGTCTTGACCTCAGGCCCCTGTTCCAGCAACTGCGGCGATCAGGGTAGCGACCCAAACCATGTCATGTTCTGGCTAGATCTGGATTGCTCGGACGCCGCCCGCTGCGTAGTCAGTCGTACTGCAAAGATTTCCGGCGACTTCAATCCCGAGTTCGCCAGCATCGGCGCAGACGAACAGGGCAACCTGGGTATTGTGGCTGCATCCTCCACCGCTAGATCGAATCTGGGAGTTTTGCTTTGGACGCTCAGCGCGTCCGATCCCTCGAATTCATTCCGGGGGCCCATCTCGATCGTTGCCGGCACCAAGCCCTATACATGTCAGCGCGAAAACAGTTTGGAGCCGATTGGCAATTCGGTCGGCATTCTTACCGGACGCGACCCCGCGGACGGACTAAAATTGTGGACCACCGCGCAATGGTCCAATGACCAAGCCCCCTGCGTTTGGAACACGCGCATCGTGCAGTATCAGGTTGCTGGAAGTAAGACTCCGGCAAAGCCCTAGTCGCTGGAAAGGATGGCAGACGCCAGGGTCGTTCGGCCGTCGCCTAGGTGATCTTTTCCCCGATCGATTTCATCTGGGTGAACAGAAGCAAGTAATCTGGGCCGCCGGCTTTCGAGTCGGTTCCCGACATGTTGAAGCCGCCAAACGGATGTGCGCCCACGATGGCTCCCGTGCACCTGCGGTTGATGTAGAGATTGCCCACGTGGAACTCGCGCTTGGCCAGCGCAATCTTCTCTGGTGAACTCGTATAAACCGCCCCAGTGAGCCCGAATTCGGTATCATTGGCGATCTCAAGTCCATGCTCGAAGTCGCGTGATTTGATGACGACCAGCACCGGGCCGAAGATTTCTTCCTGTTCGAGCTTCGACCCCGGCTCGATATCGGCAATCACGGTAGGCTGCACGAAGTAGCCGTCTCCTGCGTGGTCAACGCGCCCGCCGCCAGTGATCATGCGGCCCTCGCGCTTGCCGATCTCGATGTAGTTCATGATCGACTTCATGGAGCCTTCGTTGATGACCGCGCCCAAGTAGGCATTCTGGGCGGGATTACCAATCTCCATACGCTCAACTCTGGCTTTCAAACGCTCCAGGAACTTGTCGTAAACACGCTCGTCAACAATGGCTCGCGAGCACGCGGAGCATTTCTGCCCTTGAAATCCAAAGGCCGAGGTGGCGACACCTTCGACCGCTGCATCGAGGTCGGCATCGGCGTCAACCACAATGGCGTCTTTTCCTCCCATCTCCAGGATGGTTCTCTTGATCCATATCTGGCCGGGTGCGAGGTCGGCCGCCACCTTGTTGATCCGCAACCCGACTTCGCGTGATCCCGTGAAGGCGATGAACCGCGTCTCGGGATGGGCGACGACGGCGTCGCCGAAGCTGCCACCTGCACCGGGGCAGAAATTGACGACACCCTCGGGCATGCCTGCTTCCTCGAGAATCTCGACAAACTTCGCGGCAATCGTGGGCGAGTCACTCGAGGGCTTCAAAATGACGGTGTTGCCCGAGACAATTGAGGCAAGCGTCATGCCCGCCATGATTGCGCAAGGGAAGTTCCACGGTGGAATGACCGCTCCCACGCCGAGCGGAATGTAGGCGATCTGATCGTGTTCGCCGGGGAGTTGCACGGGAGCCTTGGCCTTCGATAGACGGAGCGCTTCATACGCGTAGAAGTTGCAGAAGTCGATCGTCTCGGCGATATCGGCATCCGCTTCAGCCCAGTTCTTGCTGACTTCATAAACCAGCCACGCCATCAGTTCAAATTTCCGCTCCCGCAACAGTTCCGTGGTGCGGAAGAGCAGGGAGATCCGCTCATCCCATGATGTGCGGCTCCAGTTTCCAAAGCTTTCCACCGCGGCTTTCATGACTGGTTCGACGTGTTCCTTGTTGGCTTTCTGATGAATGCCCACAACCTGCGAAGGCCGTGCCGGATTGATGGAGACAATCTTGTCTTCCGTACGGACGCGGTGGCCGCCAACAATCAGGTCGTACTCGCGGCCGAGTTGGCCTTGTACGGTCTCCAGAGCGCGGCGCATTTCGCGGGCGATTTCGCCCCGGGTGAAATCGGTTGCGGGCTCGTTGCGGAAAACCGGCTCATGGGCATGAAGATGCGGGCGTGCGGGAGCTTCAAGGGTTGCCATAGGAGAACCTCAGATAGGAAAAGTTATTTTACTCTTCAGATTTGCTTGGACGCCGACCAAGCGGTCGGCCTTCGGAAGCAAAGAGGCCGCTCCCTAGAGCTGAGACAGTTCGTCTTCCCGTAGCCCACCGGGCAGCGTTGACAAACAGCAGTTCTTATTGTTTGATAATTATTATCCAATGATAAGTACTGCTGAGTTTAGCTCCCTGTGCCGAGAACATGGCTTGGCTGCCACCCATCAGAGACGAGTCATTTATGAGACGGTAATGTCTTTGGAGGGCCATCCCAGCCCTGAAATGATTTACGAGGCAGTACGTAAGAAGATCCCGTCCATCTCACTGGCGACGGTGTACAAGAACGTACGGACCTTCCTGGTGAGCGGCATGTTGCGGGAGGTGAGCATGCATCATGGCTCCATGCGCGTCGAACCGAATGAAAGTGAGCACTATCACCTGGTTTGTACTCGCTGCCGCCAGATCACCGACCTTGATCCCGAGAGCGTGCCGGTGCAACCGCTCGCGAAGAAACGTTTTCTTCAGGGCTTTCACGTCACACGAATTTCGGTCGATGTGCTCGGAGTGTGCGCGCTTTGTGCTGCCAAGGAAAGTTCCATGACGACTAAACCCCGGCGGAGAAAAAAAGAATGTTAGGAGTTGGCGAGAAGTTTCCTTCCTATTCATTGACCGCGGCTGTGGGCATCGAGCCCGATCCAAAGATCGCATTCAAGACCATCACCGACCTCGATTATTCCGGCAAGTGGAAGGTGTACTTTTTCTGGCCGAACGACTTCACCCTTCTCTGCCCGACTGAAATCGTGGGATTCAGCAACCTCAACCAACAATTCCAGGAGCGCGGAGCGCAAGTCCTTGGGGGAAGCATTGACTCCGAGTGGGTCCACCATGCCTGGCGCAACCATAATCCCGATTTAAAGAACGTCCCTTTCCCCATGATTGCCGACATCAAGCGCGAGCTTTGCGGGCAGCTGGGTATTTTGGATCCGGTCTCAGGCGTTGCCCAGCGCGCCACGTTTATCGTTGATCCCAAAGGTATTATTCAGTTCCTGTACATGACCGCTGGGTCGGTGGGGCGCAGTCCCGAGGAAGTGCTACGTGTCCTTGACGCTCTGCAGTCGGATGAGCTCTGTCCATGCAATTGGCACAAGGGCGAGCCCACGCTGCAAGTAGCTTAGAACTAGTAGGAGTGGCTAGGGCTAGCACGAACAACTAGCTACCAAATCAAAACTAAGTCGAACTCATACCAAAGTAGGAGCAAATTATGGCAACCGAAGCCAAGTGCCCTTTTACGGGCGCAACCCCCGCACGCACGAACCGTGAGTGGTGGCCGAACCAGCTGAACCTGCAGGTTCTGCACCGACACTCCAATCTGTCCGATCCGATGGGCGAGGACTTCGACTACGCCGAGGAATTCAAGAGCCTCGACCTGAAAGCAGTGATCAAAGATCTGCATGCCCTGATGACGGACTCGCAGGATTGGTGGCCGGCTGACTTTGGCCACTACGGGCCGCTTTTTATTCGCATGGCCTGGCACAGCGCCGGGACATACCGCATTGGCGATGGTCGTGGCGGCGCCGGAGGCGGGCAACAGCGTTTTGCCCCGCTCAATAGCTGGCCTGACAACGTGAACCTCGATAAGGCGCGCCGCTTGCTCTGGCCCATCAAGCAGAAATATGGCAGGAAGATCTCCTGGGCCGACCTGATGATTCTCGCAGGGAACGTCGCCCTTGAATCGATGGGCTTCAGGCCCTTCGGCTTCGGCGGTGGACGTCCAGATGTTTGGGAGCCGGAAGAGGACATTTATTGGGGGCCCGAAGGCAAGTGGCTGGCGGATGAACGCTACAGCGGCGAACGCGATCTGCAGAGTCCGCTGGGTGCCGTGCAAATGGGTCTGATCTACGTAAATCCGGAGGGTCCGAATGGAAAGCCTGATCCGCTCGCGGCGGCCAACGACATTCGGGAAACGTTCCGCCGGATGGCCATGAACGACGAAGAAACTGTGGCGCTCATTGCCGGGGGACATACGTTCGGCAAGACTCACGGTGCTGGTGAGGCGAGCCATGTTGGCGCTGAGCCGGAGGCGGCCAGCATTGAGGAGCAGGGCCTTGGCTGGAAGAACCAATTCAGGACCGGTAAAGCTGGTGACGCGATCGGCAGTGGCCTCGAGGTCATTTGGACAACCACTCCTACAAAATGGAGCAACAACTTCTTTGACAACTTGTTCAAATACGAGTGGGAACTGACCAAGAGCCCGGCCGGAGCGAACCAGTGGAGACCGAAGAATGGCGCGGGCAACGGCAGCATGCCGGATGCACACGATTCCTCTAAGAGTCACGCCCCTGCCATGCTGACTACCGACCTTTCTCTGCGATTCGATCCTCAGTACGAAAAAATTTCGCGGCGTTTCTACGAGCATCCGGATGAGTTCGCCGATGCGTTTGCCCGGGCATGGTTCAAGCTGACGCACCGGGATATGGGCCCGATTGCGCGTTATCTCGGCCCCCTGGTTCCAAAGGAGACGCTGCCGTGGCAAGATCCGATTCCTGCAGTAAACCATCCGCTAATCGGGGAGCAGGACGCCGCAGCTCTGAAGGCCAAAATCCTTGCTTCCGGCCTCTCCGTTTCTCAATTGGTCTCAACCGCATGGGCATCGGCGTCAACCTTTCGCGGCTCAGACAAGCGGGGCGGCGCCAACGGGGCGCGCATTCGACTGGCGCCGCAAAAGGACTGGGACGTCAACCAGCCGGCGGACCTGGCCAACGTGCTGCAGAAGCTGGAGGCCATCCAGAAAGAGTTCAACAGTTCCGCGACCAACGGCAATAAAGGGAAGAAGGTCTCGCTGGCAGACCTGATCATCCTCGGCGGCGATGCGGCGATCGAGAAAGCCGCCAAGGACGCCGGTGTAGAGGTGAAAGTCCCATTCACCCCAGGGCGCATGGATGCTTCGCAAGAGCAAACCGACATTGACTCTTTCGAACCGCTCGAGCCCTCGGCTGAAGGATTCCGCAACTACCTACGTGGCAAGCAGCGTCTCTCGCCGGAAGAGCTACTGATTGACAAGGCGGAATTGCTAAGGCTAACAGCCCCTGAGATGACGGTTCTGGTCGGCGGGCTGCGTGTTTTGGGCGCCAATGCAGGGAAGTCGACGCATGGGGTATTCACCAAGCGGCCGGGGGCCCTCACGAACGACTTCTTCGTTAACTTACTCGACATGGGCATGGAATGGCAGCCGTCGAAGGCTTCCAATGGTTCTGGAACCGTGTACGAAGGGCGCGACCGCAAAACCAACGAGATCAAGTGGACCGGTACCCGCGTCGACTTGATCTTTGGTTCGCACTCGCAGTTGCGAGCGCTTGCGGAAGTCTATGCATGCTCCGATTCCAAGGAGAAGTTCGTGAAAGACTTCGTCGCGGCGTGGACCAAGGTGATGAACAACGATCGCTTCGACGTCGCATAATCGCTGCGGCCGGGCCGTACTGCAGTACGGCCCGGTCCCCGAGCCTGCTCCTCCAAACTTGAGTCGGTGGTCGATGGCGGGCAGCAGTGCGAAGCAATTCCTCAAATTCGCGTTATTCTTACGGCCATGCGAGTCCTCATTTTCGGCGCGACCGGCATGCTGGGCAAAGCCCTCATGCGAGTTTGGAAGGACGACGAAGTTGCCGGCCTTGGCAGCGGCGACGCCGACATTCGGATTCCCGAAGAGGTGGAAGCTCAAGTCCAGAGCATCCGGCCCGACTGGATCGTTCTGAGCGCGGCCTACACCGATGTCGATGGCTGCGAGCTCAATCCGCAACTGGCGACAGCGGTGAACACCTTTGGCGCAGTGAACGTCGCGAAAGCTGCAGAGAAGCTGGGTGCGAGGCTTCTGTTCCTCAGCTCCGACTATGTTTTCGACGGGACGAATACGACGCCCTACAAAGCCAGCGATCTTCCGAAGCCGATCAACTCCTACGGCGAATCGAAGGCCGAAGCCGAAAAGAAGATTCTCGAGATCCTGCCGCAGGGCTGCATCGTGCGCACCTCATGGTTATTCGGGGCAGAAGGGAAGTGCTTCCCAGACACGATCCTAAAGCTCGCTGCCACTCGTCCAAAAATCGAAGTCGTGAACGATCAGCGAGGCTGCCCGACTTATACCGACGATCTCGCCTCGGCAATCGTGCAGCTTTGCCGCGCCAATGCCGCAGGCATCATTCATGCCACCAACACGGGAGATTGCACTTGGTATGATTTTGCGCGCGAAGTTCTCGAACAGGCTGGGCTGAGCACCAGCGTCTTCCCGACCACAACCGATAAATTTGTCCGTCCCGCGAATCGCCCGCGATATTCGGTTCTTTCTACCTCAAGCCTTCTTGCCCATGGCATCTCGATGCGACCTTGGAAGCAGACCATTTCTTCCTACCTTGCCCAGCGCGGCATGCCAATCTGACCCCCCCGGGTGCAGATCACTGATGTCCATAATAAGTCTCATGGTTTGAATGAGATACGCTAATCCCGGGGCGCAGACGCTGGATATCCGCCACCATAACGATTTTGTAATCACCTGAAATTACCTTCGTACAGAGACTGTAGGTTCCCGCTATGGGATCATCTCTCCTATGATCTGGCGGGACCGAGGACGGGGTTTTCGTGTAAGTGCTGCCTTGCTTACCATGCTGGCGGCCCTTTCCGCCTGCAAGCGTGCCGCGGAGACGAAGTCACTCACCTTCCAGCAGATTTACGCCGAAGACACCATCCCGTCGCGTCATGGTGAGCGGGTGAGGACCACCGGAATGGTCCTTTACAGCGACCCGCTTTGGCGCCTGCTCGTCGTGCAAGATTCGAACCAGGGCATCTATATCGACCCGCCTCCTCAGCTCGAGCTCCAACCCGGGGACCAGCTCGAGATCACCGGCGTCACAGCCGATCCCGGCAAGTTTCTTGAACAGACGGAACTTCGCTTGACGGGCCACGGGAAAATGCCGGCCCCGTTGAAACTCGAGAGGGCTTCGCAATTTCGCGATCACCCTACGGTTTTTGCCGAAGTTCCGGCAACCGTGCGCTGGTCCGGCATCAAGAATGGACGGGCCCAAATCGAAGCCTATGCCGGGGACGGCAGGATCACGGTTCTGGTTTACTCGGCAACCAGCGAGGACCTGCCGCGGGTGGGTTCGGAGGTCAAATTAGCAGGCGTAACCGGAGTCTCCACTGATCAACGCGGCGAATTTGAAGAATGGCGATTGCTGATGCCATCCGCGCGCTACATTCAAGTCCTCAAACCGGGTCCGAAGGACCTGTTCGCTGTTCCCTTAGGGCATATTTCAGCTCTTGGCGACGCCCCGACGGGGTCGTTGGTTCATGTTGCAGGCCAGGTTATGGACCGCACGTCTGGTCTTTCCGTCACCGGTCAGGGACGGTCCATCTCTGTGACCTTGAAAAACCCAGTGCACGGCAACTTCTCCTCTGCCGAGATCGTTGGTTTCTGGACCGCTAGCTCCATCGAAGATGCCGTTCTTCGACCAACCGGAGCGCTACTGGTGCACAACGGCGATATACGTACCATTTCCGATCTTAAACACCTCACCGTCGCACAGGCCTCGGCCCGCTGTCCTGTCAGCATCCGCGGCGTGGTGACCTATTTTGATCCCGCCTGGGGATTGCTGTTTGTTCAAGACCAAACCTCTGCGGCGTTCGTGAACACTTCCGCCTTGGGCCTGCAGCTCAAGCCTGGCGACCTGGTGGACATCTCCGGCGTCAGCGGGCCGGGCGACTATGCTCCCGTCATCCTCGATTCCGCAGTCAGCTTCGTCGGTCACGGATCGCTGCCGAATCCCACAGTCGTTGACGCGGTACAGAGCAATCTGTCCATGACGGACTCGCACTGGGTCAGCATGCTGGGTGTCGTTCACTCCGTGCAGTTGGTGGATGGCCATACCAATCTGAAGCTCGGATCGGGCGAAGCGGCGGTCAACCTGGAGTTCCCCACTCTGATCGACGGCCAGCGATTCCTCGACAAGGAAGTTTCTGTAAGCGGCGCTCTTGGCATTCTATTCAACGAGAAACGCCAGGCGATCGGCCATCAACTTTTTGTTCCTGCCCCGGAATTCATCCGCGTGATGGGTACTGGCGGAAAGCCGAATGTGGAAAGCACGATCGCCATGCTTCGCCGCTACTCGCCTGAGTTTGACGAGCACCACAGCGTCAGCTTTCAAGGACAGGTTGTTTTGCGGAGTGCACCCAACACGGTTTTCATCCAGGACGAGACCGCGGGCATTCAGGTTCGCGGCATTGAGCTGCTGAATGTGAATTTGGGAGATCACGTTTGGGTGCGCGGGTTCCTGCGCAACGGGGAGGACTCTCCAGCGGTCGAGGATGCGGTCGTTACGCGCGAGAGTTCTGGTCGACTGCCTGAGCCCCAAAGAGTCTCAACAGACGGCTTGGACACGGGCCGCCACGATTCCGAATATGTGATCATGGCAGGCACCCTGGCTGCCATTCGGCCCTCGCCTGCCAGCCTTACACTTGTGCTCAATCAAAAAGGCACATACTTCGACGTAATCGGCCCACCCAGTGCGGATCTCAGCTCTTTGCGGCTGGGCAGCGAAATTGACGCTCGCGGTGTGTTTCAGGTGATCGTCGATCGGACGCACGTCCCTTATACGATTGATGGATTCGCACTGGCGTTCGATTCTCCAGCCTCTATCAGGGTATTGAAAGTCGGTCCCTGGTGGGACGGTCGCAAAGTGCGCTGGGCGGGAGTTCTGTTCGCAGTCTTCGCAGTCTTGTCAGCCCTTTGGGCAATCATGCTGCGACGCAAAGTTCTTACCCGTACGCGCGAGTTGCAGTCGTTTCTAGCTGCTCAGAGCAAGGCGCAGCAATTTGACCGGGCCCGCAACGAGATTCTCGAAACCATCGCGAGGAACGCCACGCTTCCAGAAAGCATGGAGTGTCTTGCCCTGGCAATTCAAGAGCAATTGCCGGAAACCATTTGTATGGTGCTGATGCCCCCGGACGGCAAATCATTTGTTGATGGCCAGCTCTCGCCGCTTCTGATTGCGCCCGGCCTGCCGGAAGATGTGCAACACTCGCAGGCCTTGACCTCGGTGTTGCAGGATGCGGTCAAAGCAGACAATTCACATCTTCTCGCCGTCGACGAAGACCTGGTAGGCAGAATCAAAGCTGCTTTAAAAATGGCTGGCCTCAGTTTTACTTCCGGATACAGCAGCCTTGTTTTTTCCGCTTCCGGATCGGTATCGGGCATGTTGCTTCTACTAAGCCGCCACGAGATGCTAACGGCGGGCCATCATTCCCTGGAAGGCATGCTGCAATCGGCATCGCGGTTGATTTCACTTGCCCGGGACCACTGGCAAATGCACGAGCGGCTGCTCCATGAGGCACGCCACGACGGCTTGACCGGGCTGCCGAACCGCGCCGTTGCTGAAGACCGCTTGGAACAAGCCCTGGCTCGCGCCGAGCGAGGAAAGAAATCCTTCGCTGTATTCTGCGTCGACCTCGATGGATTCAAAGGCGTCAATGACGAACTTGGCCACGATGCTGGAGATGAACTGCTCCGGGCGGTCGCCCAGAGATTCCGTGGACGCATCCGTCACTCCGATACTCTCGCGCGAATCGGGGGAGACGAATTCATCGCCATCATCGACGACTGCACCAATGATGCCGCAGCCCGCGCCGTTGCCAACTCCCTCATCGCCTCGCTGAACGATAAGGTCATGCTCGAAGACCGCCAGTTGTCCCTGTCGGCCAGCATCGGAATTGCCATGTACCCGGCCGACGGCCAGAATGCCGCGCAATTGAGACGCAACGCGGATCTCGCCATGTACCGGGCAAAGAGTTGTGGCGGTGCGCAGGCATGCTTCTTGTCGCGGACCCCAGAATCACCCGCGAAAACGGCCAAGAAGGGGCAGCTCTAAGCAGCTGCACATCGCCCTCCAGCATTTCACAAAACTCATAAGTACATCCTTCCCTACTCCTCTGTCCTGAGGGCAACTCTGTTAATAGAGCGTGAATCGAAGTGTTGGCTGTCTGACGTCGGACGGAGCTTCCATGCACAAGCAGTTCACCATAGCAGTGGCTGTTGCCCTGTTTTTTGTGTTGTCCGGTTGTGGAGGAGGTGCCGGGAGTATGAACAATGGCAACCCAACCACTCCACAATCAGGGGGCGGCGTGCCTCGCTCCGAAATCCAGCACCTCATCATCGTCGTGATGCAAAACGCATCCTTCGATCACCTTTTCAGCACCTATAGCGGTGCGAATGGGATCGATCCCAGTGCTCCCAGCTACAAGCAGGTTGATTCGTCGGGCAACATGATTCAGGCCTCGTTGCTCACCGATCTCAGCCCCGCAGATCTGAACCATACACGTACCAGTTATCTTGCCGCTTATGACTCCGGCAAGATGGACAAATATGCTGCCACAAATGGCCCGACTTCGATGGATTACTACGACAACACGAGCGTCGGCACCGCTGCGGACGGTCGTCAGTTCGGGGTGAATACGTTGTGGGGCTATGCGCAGCAATACGCGCTGGCGGACAACTTCTTTGCTTCGGCGATGGCCAGCGAACCGAGCAACATGCTTTACATGGTCTCCGCGCAGCCCGGTACCGATCCCTACGGGTACCCGAAACTCGATGCCTGCACCGCCGGACTCTATCAGCAGAATCAGAATAGTGGGGCTACGATCGCGCCGCCGATTACGCTGCCGAGCGTTGGCGATCAGCTATCCGGGAAAAACATTTCTTGGGGTTTTTACCAAGAGTGGTTTTCGAACGAGCAGAGCGGCACCTGCACCCATTACGTTCCTCAGGAGAATCCCTTTCAGTACTTCCAAAACACCGCCAATGGTCCCAGCGTTCAGAACTTCACCGTGGCGGGGTTCCAAAGTATGCTGAGTTCGGCGTCGCTGCCTTCGGTCATGTGGATTCAGCCTTCTCCAGGACACAGCATGCATCCGGGGCAGGGAAACATCGCGAACGGCATTGAGTGGCTGGATGATTTGGTTCAGTCGGCGAAGGCTTCGTCCTCATGGTCGAGCACCGCGATCATCGTTCTCTGGGACGAGAGCGGTGGCTGGTACGACCACGTGGCTCCGCCACAGCTTAGCAACACCATAGGCCTTGGTGCTCGCGCCCCGGTGCTCGTCATCTCTCCCCTGGCCAAGTCCAATTACATCTCTCATGTGCAGATGGATTGGGTCTCCATCTTGCGTTTCATTCAGTACAACTGGGCTCTCGGACCGTTACCAAATCCATCCCAGGCTGCCCGCGAGCAGCAGAGTGGCGACATTTGCGACCTGCTGGCCACCAACTGTGGCGCTCCGTAAAACCGAATCGCTCACCCTTCCTCGGCCAATGGCAAGACCGCAGAAACGCCGGCTCGGTTGCCCGGAGACAATTGCACGGGTGGTGGTTCGAGGATGCTGCTGGATGCGGGTTTCACGTTTCCGAAGGGTGCGGTATTCTTTCCGCGTGAGACACCTCGCCATCGTTGCCAGCCTGTTCTTCGCTGTCACGGTTTTTGCACAAGACGGTCAACCCGCCTGGACAGATCAGCAGAAGGGGCTGTCGGAGCTGATTGGGAAACTCCGCAGCCTTCCCGACAATGTTCGCGGGAACGCACAGCGCGAACTCGCCTTCCAGATTCGGGCACTTTCATCCTCTCCAAACAAATTGCGCTTGGCAATGGGACTAGCTGGCCGGGCCACAGAAGGTGATTTTGGGCGCGACAATCTTCAGGAAGTTACAACCACACTCGAGAAAGCGCTCGCCGAGCAAAAGCCGGCAAGCGAGGATCCATATCTCGAACTTGCCAGCCTGGTTCGTTACGAGCACATGAATGCCTCGATTGACTCACCACAGTTCATCGCGGCAACGAAACGCCTGGAAGCCGACGATGAGGCACGCAACTCGGTCAGTTTTACCCTGGCTGACTTGAGTGGAAGATCTTGGACCCTGCAAGATCTCAAGGGCAAGGTCGTGATGCTCAATTTCTGGGCAACTTGGTGCCCGCCATGCCGCAAGGAAATGCCGGACCTTGAGACCCTGTACAAGCAGTTCGAGTCGGAAGGTTTCGTTGTTCTCGGAGTCTCCGATGACGACCCCAGCAAGGTCCGTGCGTTTGTTCAAACGCAGGGAATTACTTACCCTGTTCTGCTCGATCCCGGCAGCAAGGTCAACCACCTGCTCCGCATCGAAGGGATTCCTAAGACATTCGTGTACGGCCGGGATGGCAGGATCGTCGCGCAATCGATCGACATGCGCACGAAAAGTCAGTTTCTTGCCATGCTCCAGGCCGCAGGATTGAAATAACCCAGCGGGATGCCCGCCATGATCGAAGCCTGTAAAGCCCAGATCACCCGACAATTCCCCGCGCAATCGTAAGTGCATCTCTCAAATTTTGACAGTCCTTGAACGCCGGATTCTGCTACTCTTTTTGTCAGACGAATTCATTCAAGGAGCCAGCCATGGCAGCCCCAGTTAAGCCTATCCCTGAGGGATACCGTTCGATCACTCCCTATCTGGTTGTAAAGGGCGCCGCCCGCGCGATGGATTTCTACAAGCAAACGTTTGGCGCAACCGAAATCCTCCGAATTCCCGGGCCCAACAACACCATCATGCACGCTGAACTGCGCATCGGCGATTCCGTGGTGATGCTTGCCGACGAGATGCCGAACGGCCCATACCGCAGCCCCGAAGCCTTCGGGGGCAGCCCCGTGAGCCTGATGATCTACATCGAAAATGTGGACGATGTATTCCATCGCGCACTCTCCCTGGGATCACGCCAGACCCGTGCTGTCGAGGACCAGTTTTACGGCGATCGTTCTGGCAATCTTATTGATCCTTTCGGCCACGTATGGACGGTTGCGACGCATGTGGAAGACGTGTCCCCGGAAGAAATGCAGCGCCGCATGGATGCGTTGCCGAAGTCCGCGTAAAGAAGCCGACGAGTCGTCGCTGGCTGGTCTACCCGCACCGC